>Ga0081478_135846_pt1 | contig 71617 bp, 76 predicted proteins | sample OctSprmetagenome_FD_70983 | JGI IMG/M metagenome (GOLD analysis project Ga0081478, IMG submission 70983) | Hot spring and microbial mat streamer communities from Octopus Spring Streamers, Yellowstone National Park, USA - T=80-84 v2 (version 2) | ecosystem: Environmental > Aquatic > Thermal... | reverse complement strand
AATTTATATTCTCTTTATAGTTCTCAAAAATTTTCTGTAAGAATAATTAGAAGTTTCATCGCTGGGATAATAATTTCTGTTTTATTCTTTTATTTCTCACCTTCTTTAAAAATTACTCCTAAGACAAATTTAGCTCTTTTTTCTTTCTTTTTTCTTTCATTATTTTTAATTTCTAGATTAGTTTTTCTAGATTATTTTTTGCCTAAAAATAAATTAAAAATTTTGTTTATAGTTCCTAAAGAATTAAAAGAAAAAATAGAAGAAGATATAAAAAACTTGGAAATTTTTGAAATTGTTGAGATTTTAGAAAAAATTCCTGATGATGAAAAATATTATCAAAATACAGATCTTGTTGTCATTAGTAGAAAAATTAATGTTAATCATCAGCTTAAAAATATTATAGAAAAACTTGGCTTTAAAATGCCGATTATGGAATTAATCGATTTTTATGAAAGATACTTAAATAGAATACCTATTGAGGAAATAGATGAATACTGGATTTTAAAAGAAATAATCAATCCAGAAAATAGTTTGCAAGTTTTAATTAAAAGAATTTTGGACATAATTTTCGCTTTAATTATAGGTATTTTAAGCTTACCGTTACTGCCTTTTATTATTTTAGGAATTTACATTAGTTCACCAGGACCCGTTATTTTTAGACAAAAAAGAATTGGTAAAGACAATAAAGAATTTGTTTTATACAAATTTAGAACAATGAAAAATTTAAAAGATTTAGGAGTATGGGCTAAAGAAAATGATGAAAGAATATTTCTATTCGGAAAAATTTTAAGAAGATTACATTTAGATGAAATACCTCAAATAATTAATATTTTAAAAGGAGAACTTTCTTTTATAGGACCAAGACCTGAACAAGTTCATATTGTTCAAGAATTAGCTCAAAAAATACCATTTTTCAATATCAGACATATTATTCCACCAGGAATTACAGGCTGGGCACAGGTAAATTATAAATATGCAAGAAGCGTAGAAGAAAGCAAAATTAAGTTCGAATATGATTTATATTATTTGAAAAATAGAAACATATTTTTAGACATTTTAATATTTTTCAAAACAATTTTTAATATTTAAATTTCTTCTTCGTCAGCTCTTATTTCTTCAATATAATTAACGCCCTCTAAAAGTTTTTTAAGATTAATATCTCCTTTTGTTTTTAAGAGTAAAAATAGTTGGAACCTTTTTATTTTCATGGGAATTCTTTCTAAAAATGGCCCATATATCTCTATATCGACATTTTGGAATAATTTATTTTTATTTAATAATTCTTTAGCTTGCAACAATCTTTTGTTTAATAATTCTAAATTTCTTAAACGGGAAATCAATTTAACTACTTTATAAAAAGGTGGTAATTTTTGGTTTTTTCGCTCTTCAATAATTTCTTTTAAGATTGAAAAATTCTTAATCTTTTCTAAGATTTCTTCTGATAAATTTGAATGCAAATACAAATCTGAAGCAGAATTTTTTAGATCATTTAAAATTCTTAAATACTTCTCTTTTAAAAATGGATTTGAAGAATACATCGAAAAATCAAAATTTATGAAAATTCCTGCATCAGTTTTAGGTAAAAATGGATTAAGAATATACAAACTACCTATTAAAATATAATTTCGATAATTTTCTTTTAAAAATTTTTTAATGTCCTCTTCTTTGTTGATCATATAAACGAAATAACCTTCTTTTTCTAAGTATTTTTTTAGCCAATTAGCTCCTATTCCTTTTACCAAAAGATCATTAGAAGCGCAATTAGGACATTTATTTTCTATTTTGTAATTTTTGAAACAAATACGACAAAAAGCACTATTTTCATATATATTTAAAGGGTAATTACATTTAGGACATTGAAATTCATAGAAACAAACAGCACAAATTAATCTTTTGGCTGTTAATTTTGTTGGAACAAAAATTTTCACTGTTCTATATTTTTCTAAAATTTGATTAATTTCAAAAACAGAGGAAAACTTTTCAAAATTTATTTTTTCTATAGTTTGAGTAATATGAAAATCAACAATTGTTTTTAATGAAGGAAATTCATCTATTAAAATAAGTTTGGTTTTTAAGAGTTTAGCAAATTTTTCTATGATGTTTATGTAATTAAAATATGGGATTTTAAAAAATTCTTTGTAAAAAATATCACCTTCTTTATAAACAATAACTGCCTTTAATTTTTGCCAAGGTAAAAAGATAGAATTTTTGCTACCAATATAAACTTTTCCCTCTTTTTTCAAAATTGATTGGATAAATTCATTAAATTTCTCTTTTTTAAGATCTAAATCAAGCAAAATTAAATCATCTATTTTGTTGCTTAATTTTTCATAAAGATATTTAGCATAAGCTTCAGTTGGTGTAAGAATAAGAATTGGTTTTTCTTTAAAAATTTCATCAGCTAAATTTTTTAAATATATTTTTTTAAATTTTTCACTTTTTTCTAAGACTGGTGAAGGATAATCTTTAATCTTTTTGAAATAATTTAAGAAAAAAGAAAAAGCATGAGCTAAAGATATACCATAATTTCTTGAAAGCCATTTAGCTAAATCTTCTTGTAAATTAGAAATAAATGGATCTTTTAAATAAACCTCTTTAATACTTTTTATCTGGTAATCAATTTCTTTTAAAAATTGTTTAGTTTCTTTAAGGCTTAATTTTTCAAAAACATATCCATAAACCTCTTTATTTTTTAATGGGCATTTAACAATAGCTCCTTTATTTACCTCAAAAGTAGAAAAATAAACAAAATAATCAGGGCTAGTAAAAGGAAGTTCTTCTATAGGAATTATTTTTAAAATTGATATCTTTGACATTTTTGATAAAATTTATATGTAAAAATGTTATTAAAAATTGGAATAGACTTAGGCACAGCAAATACAACAATTTACATTGCGGGAAAGGGTATAGTTTTGACAGAACCAACAGTGGTAGCTGTTGATGAACTTACTAATAAAATTTTAGCAGTAGGTAGGGAAGCAAAAGAAATGATAGGAAAAACTCCATCAGATATTAAAATTTATCGACCATTAAAAGAAGGTGTTATTGCTGATTATAAAGCTACCTTAGCTATTCTTAAATACTTTTTATCAAAGATAAAAGCTTCACGATTTTTTAAGCCTTTGCTTGTTATTTCTGTGCCTGCTGGTATAACTTCAACAGAAAGAAAAGCTGTTATTGATGCTGCTTTAGAGGCAGGAGCTCGAGAAGTTTATCCTGTAAGAGAACCACTTTTAGCTGCTTTAGGTGCTGATTTACCCATAAATTCATCTTCTGGTCATATGATTGTTAATATTGGCGGAGGGACAACAGAAATTGCAGTTATTTCTTTAGGTGGTATAGTTGTTTGGGAATCAATCAAAATTGCTGGAGATAAATTTGATGAATCAATTAAAGAATATTTAAGAAGAAAATTTAATTTAGCTGTTGGTGAGAAAACAGCAGAGAGTATAAAAATTCAAGTAGGTTCTGCGGTAATGAGTAAAAATAATAATGAACTTTCTATGAATGTGAACGGCATCAATATTTTAACTGGCCTTCCTATGACAGTGAAGATAACATCTAATCATATAGCTGAAGCTTTACAAAAGGATTTAAGAGAAATCATTTCAGGAGTTAAAAAAGTTTTGGCAAATACACCACCAGAATTGGTTGCTGATATTATGGAAAAGGGAATAGTTTTGTCTGGAGGTGGAGCTTTGCTTAGGAATTTAGATGTTTTAATTTACGAACATACAGGAGTTCCTACTTATATTGCTGATGATCCTTTATTTGCAGTTGCAAGAGGAACAGGAAAAATTATGGAGAAATTAGATTTGTATAGAAGGGTTTTATTATCTCATAAATGATCATTGGTCATCAAAAAGAAATAGAACATTTAAAGAAGATAATAAATGAATATGAAAGAGGTGCTTTTATGCTTCTAGGCCCTGAAGCTGTAGGTAAATTTCACACTATTAAAACTTTACTTAAAGATTTAAGAGAAGAAAATGAAGTTATTATTTTAGATTCAGAAGATAAGATTATTAAGCTTTCAACTGCTCATTTGATTCAAAATTTATTAAGTTATAGCACAAAAAATAGAAGATTTATCGTTCTTAATGATGCCCATAAATTAAATAAAGAAGCCCAGAATGCTTTATTAAAAATAGTTGAAGAAATAAAAACAAATGCTTTGTTATTTTTTGTTACTCATCGGCCTTTTAAAATTTATCCAACAATAAGATCAAGAATGCAAAAAATTAGTTTTAAGTTAGTACCTAAGGAAGAAATATACAATTATTTGAAAAGTCAAAATGTTAAAGAAGAAACTATTAATTTACTTTTAGAATTTTTCCCTGGACAAATAGGTAAAATTATCGATTGTTTAAAAAATAAAGAAAAGTTTAATTTAATTAGTAAAGTATATTTTGGTAAAGATATTTTTGAAAAACTACTGCTGGTTGAAAAAATTGAGGAAAATATAGACTTAGAAGAATTTTTGAAATATTTGATTTTATTTGAAAGAAGTAAACTGTTAAAAGGCGATAAAAATGCTATAAATAGAATAAAATTTTTAGAAGGTGTTTATTTAGATTCAGATTATTTCTTAAATAAAGGTTTGCAAATTAGCAATTTAATTATGAACTTCTATGGATAAGGCCTATAATTTAATTAAAACAGTTATTTTGATTGGTTTGATAATTTATATAATAGGTTTTATGGTTTCTGAAGAATTTATTATGGATATTATAAAGCCTTTAGGCGAAAAATTAGCTCCATTTGGAGTAAAGATTTTGCACTTAAGATGATAGAAGAATTTAAAAAAGAATTACAATCAATTTTAGAAGAATTTAGAAATAAATTAAGGGAGATAAGAAGTTATAAATTTACTTTGCATTGGTTAGAAAATGTTTTGATTAATGCTTATGGTAAAAAATATGAATTGAAATCTTTAGCCTCTATTTCTCAGCTTGATATTACAAAATATAAAGTTGAGCCTTGGGATGAAAATATTTTAGCTGACATTGAAAGAGATATTAAAAAAACAAATTTTGGAGGTAGTGTGATTAGAGAAAAAAGATATTTAATAGTAACCTTTCCGCCTATTACCGAAGAAACAAAAAAAGAACTGATTAAAAATTTAGGACAAATCAAAGAGGAAATAAGAATAAAAGCTAGGAAATTAAGGGATGATTTTTTGAAAGAATTAAAAGATAAAAAGGATAGAAAAGAAATTTCCGAAGATATTTTTTATAAAACAAAAGAAAAAGCTGATAAAGAAATCGAAGAATTTAATAAAAAAGTTGAAGAATTATTCAAAGAAAAAGAAAAAGAAATTATAGGATGATAGAAAATATTATTTTATTCATTTTGTTTTTAGGAATTTTAATTTTTGTTCATGAATTGGGTCATTTTTTATTTGCTAAGATTTTAAAAGTTGGTGTTGAAGAATTTGGAATAGGTTTTCCACCAAGATTAATTTCTAAAAAATTTGGTGAGACAGTTTATTCTTTAAACTTAATATTTTTTGGTGGTTATGTAAAATTAAAAGGCGAAGATAATATCGATGATCCTTATGGATTTTTAAATCAACCAGCTTATAAGAAAATTTTAATTACCTTAGGTGGAGTAATTTTTAATTTTATTTTTGCTTATTTTCTTTTTTCTATAGGATATTTATATGGCTTACCTGAATTTGCTGGAGAAATCAAAAATATAACAGTTGTTCAAGTTTTTAGAGATTCTCCTGCAGAAAAAGCAGGAATAAAAATAGGAGATATTATTTTGTATTTTAAATATCAAGATCAATTTATAGAAATTAAAGATGTAAAAAATGTTAAAGAAGTATTAAAAGATTATATTGGTAAAGAATTGAAAGTAGGTATATTAAGAGGACAAGAAAAATTAGAAGTAACTTTAATTCCTGAAATAAAAGATTCTTTAGGTCCTTTAGGAATAGCTTTTAGTAGTGTAAAGTTAGAAAAAAAGCCATTTCCTTCGAATTTCTATTATGGATTTATCAAAACTTTCGATGTAACAAAAAATTTAATCTATGCCTTTAAAGAATTTTTGATTAGATTGTTTAAAGAAGTAAAAGTTGCTAAAGAAGTAGTTGGTCCATTAGGAATTTATGATATTTATACTCAAATGAGAACTTTGGGAATAAGCTATGTTTTACATTTTATGGCCTTAATTTCTTTAAATTTAGTTTTAATTAATATTTTACCATTCCCAGCTTTAGATGGAGGTAGATTTGCAGTTTATTTTGGAGAATTAATAACAGGGAAAAGGATGCCATTTAAAATTGAAACTTTAATAAATACAATCGGAGTAGCAATTTTACTAATTTTAGCCTTAATTATAACAATAAAAGATATTTATTATAAGATTAAGTAAGGTAGATCAGTGCGGATTTAAAAACAGATAAGTACAGATTTTAAAAGGATTCATTTCTAATTCGCACTAATCAGTTTAAAATCCGCGTTAATCCGTTATATTGGTTTATCCACCATTTAGACTTGACAAACAAAAAATTATGCTAAAATAATGATAATATGAATAGGTTAGATAAAAAACAAATATTTTTAGGAACAATCTTAGGCATAATCTTATCAATCCTTACCCTTATTCTACTTACAAGAAATATCCAACCATTATCTGCTCAACAAACAACACAAAAATATACTACATTTAAGACACAAAATTTAGGTTTTAAATTTGTAGATCTATCGGGTCAATATCTACCTATTTTTGCTCAAACACCAACTCCTAATTCTCATCCTAATCAAGTAGTAACAAAGGAATATGTAGATAATATATCAGCTATTGGAAATTATTCTATAGAAAGAGCGTCAGGTTATTTAATTCTTAATGCCCAAGGTCCTATATGTGCAGATGAATTTGGTTTATATATATACGAAAGAACAGGCGCTACAGGAACTATAAAATTTGTTAGTATGAACGGTCGTCATAATGCGCTAGATTTAGAACTTGATAATCAAAATGGACCACCTTGGAGTATTCATCAACCTTGTATCTGGACAGATGATCCTAATATAGCCAATAGATGTACTGCAACTTCTACCGCCTTCCCTATAATTAGCTGGAATTGGAATGAAGTAAAAGATGGGGGGTTTGTAACTATTACAGGATCAACAGAAGGTAGAGGATACGGAGGAGGAGGCAGAATAGGGCTTCCTTGGTCAATTGATAAACATACTCCCTCTGGAAGCTATAGACAAACAGGAAGACAATTTTTAGGAAATAATTATGGTTGTGGAAGAAATTGGTGGATACAAGTTTCTATTCCTATGAAGAACGTAAATGCTGATACATCTAAAGTAGGATGGTTTAATACACTACCTAACAATTTATCAAAAACTTACTATGTTACTAAGCATAATGAGGTATTTGTATATAAAGGAGGATCACTTTATAGTTATATGTTAGTACATCCAGGAGGGAATTTAGACACTTACACAGTCCCTATAGACCAATCAGCTTTGATAGAGCTTTGTGCAGATGAAGATGGATGTGAGATGTTTGTTGTGGATTTTTATAATCCAGATCCTAACGATGTAGATTTAGCTAGTGCTACTTATGTAAAATGCTATTTTGACCTTACAAATTTTAATAGGCTCAGATGTGTAGCTGGCTGGGAAGGTGGAACTACGGGAAGGTTAGTAGATAATGATGGTAGCCCTCAGGCGCTATGGGTTCCATGGGGCACACGAGCTATTCTAGACCATATTGTTCAGGCTAATAGAAGAGCAGAAGATGATACCACACCAGGTTTACATTTTTTTGCTAAACAAGCTAGTAACTCTAAAACAGAGTTAATTATTAAAGACTAATATTTTAAAAGAAATCTAAAACTATACAAAATCTAAAACTATATATTTTAAAAGAAATCTAAAACTATATAGATTTAAAAATCTACCCGGTTTTTAGTTTATAATATATCTTTTTAGTTTATAATATATCTAATGAAATTTTTTGCGGATTTGCATTTACATTCGAAATTTTCTCGTGCTTGTTCTAAAAATTTGGATTTAGAAAATTTAAATTATTGGGGGAAATTTAAAGGATTGAACTTAATAGCTACAGGAGATTTTACTCATCCTTTATGGTTTCAAGAACTTAAAGAAAAATTAGAACCTAATGGAAAAGGTTTTTTTAAATTGAAAAATTCTGATAGTGATGTTTATTTTGTACTTTCGTGTGAGATAAGTTCTATTTTTTCAAGAAAAGGAGAAGTAAAGAGAATTCATTATTTAGTAATGTTCCCTAATTTAGAGGATGTTGAAAAATTCAATAAAAAACTTTCTACATTTACAAATTTATCAAGTGATGGAAGGCCAACTTTAGGTTTAGATGTTATTGATGTAATTAAAATTGCTTTAGATATTAATGAAAATTCTATAATAATTCCTGCTCATATTTGGACTCCATGGTTTAGTTTGTTTGGTTCTATGTCTGGGTTCGATTCTATTGATGAGGCTTTTGGTGAATATAAAAAATATATTTATGCTGTTGAAACAGGACTTTCAAGTGATCCTCAGATGAATTGGCGTCTTTCTCAGCTTGATCCTTTTCAAATAGTTTCTTTTTCTGATTCTCACTCACCTTATCCCCATAGAATTGGTCGAGAGGCAGTTTTGTTTGAATTGGAAGAAGCTTCTTATGATAGTTTATTAAAAGCTTTAAAAAATCCTGATGAGAAAAATAAAATTATTTTAACAATTGAATTTTATCCTGAAGAGGGTAAATATCATTATGATGGACACAGAAATTGTAATGTAAGATTTTCTCCAGAAGAATCTAAGAAAAATAATTATATTTGCCCTGTTTGCTATAAAAAAGTAACTATCGGTGTTATGAGTAGAGTTGAAATGTTAGCTGATAGAGAGGAAGATTATAAACCTGAAAATAGACCGCCTTTTAAACATATAATTCCATTAACCGAGATAATTGCTGAATCATTAAATTCTGATCCAACTACAAAAAAGGTTTTAGATATATATTTTAATATTTTGAAAATTTATGGAAATGAATTTAATTTCTTTTTTAATCCAGATGATTATTCAAAAATCAAAAAAATTGTTCCCGAGAAAGTATTTTTAGCCATAGATAAGTTTTTTAAAGGAGAAATTTATATTGAACCTGGTTATGATGGGGAATATGGAAAGGTTAAAATATTATTAGAAGATGAAAAAGCAGAGGCAAAAGAAGAGAAAATAATTAAAAGATTATTTTAAAATGATCATCTATTACATTTTTTATGACATTTTTCAAGATTTCTTTAGGTTCTTTAAGTTTTGGTATCAAGAAGCTATTAGATTTATCTTTAATGAGTTTGTAAAGAATTTTTTATTTATTGAAAAAAATTTTAGCATTAGATTAAACTTAAAACATTTCTTTAAGCCTCTTTATGGTATAAGATCTATAGAAGCTTATTTTTATGCTATTCCTTTAAGGATCATTTTAATTTCAATTTCGTTATTTTTGCATTTTTTTAATACTTTAGTATTCTTAATAATTTTTTTAATTTGGTTAATTTTCCCAATTTTATCAATTTTCATTTTTAAATTTATTTAAAAATGGAGAAGTATTTTAATTATCCATTGCTCCGCTTATCTGTAATTCAAAAGTCTTTTTACAAAATTTTGCTTGATGCTGTTAGATTTTTCTTGATTATATTAGGAATTTCCTTTTTAGTTTTAGTTAAAAAATTTCCATTTAATTTAATAGGATTTTGGATTTTAGTTGTTTATCTTTTTTACTTTACTTACTTTAGAAAACGAGGAAAGAAAAATCTAAAATATGAAGATACTCAGAATATAGCTGATTATTTTGATGAAGTGAGTAAATTTTTATTGTTAACTGCTGTTGAAAAAGCAGAAATAGCAAAAGATTTTAATAAAACACAATTTATTCTGCTCTCACAGTTACTAGACACAAAAGAAATTAGAAATTTAATTAGTAGATTAAACCTTAATGCAAAAGATCTCAAAAATCAAATTAAAGAAATTATTCCTGAAACTGAGCAATTTATAAATATTGATATAAAAGAAAATTTGCAAAATTTAATTTTAAAAAATTTAGAGCCTATTTTAATTCGTTCTTATGAAATTGCTAAAGAACTGAACTTTCCTTATGTTTCTTTATCTTGCTTATTTTTGGCTTTAGTAGAAAAAGGCAACCCTGTTTTAAATGAATTTTTTAACAGAAATAATATTACAATAGAAAATGTCAAACCAGCAATTGTTATTGAATATTTCAAAAAATCTTATTTGAAAACAAAATTTCAACCTCATTCTTCATTTTTAGATTTTATTCCACGCAGAAGATGGCTTAATAGAACATGGACAACTTCTCCAACATATTTTTTAGATAAAGTAGGTATTGATTTAACTTATTTTGCTGAAAGAGGAGAATTAGGTTTTATTATAGGTCATCAAAAAGAAATAGAAGCTATAAATTCTAAATTAAAAAGAGAAGAAAATTTAAATATAGCTTTAGTAGGAAGAGAAGGAAGTGGAAGAAGTACTGTGGTATATCATTTAGCTTATCTTGTAAGTAAAGATATGGTTCCAGAAAGATATTTTGATAATAGAATTATTCAAGTTAATTTGCCAGAAATTTATGCAGGAGATCCGGCAGAATTTCAAACAAATGTTAATCAAATTTTATCTGAAGCTGCTCATGCCGGTAATGTGATTTTATATTTCCCAGACTTTCATCAAATCTTGTTATCACCAGTTTATTCAATTATTTGGCCATTAATTTACCAATATTTAAAAGCAGGAAGTGTATCTATAATTGCAAGTTTTACCCCAGAAGGTTTTTCTAAATCTAACTCTTTATTTGCTTTAGAATCTATATTTGAGATTATTGAAATTGAAGAATTAAACGAAAGTGAAGCAATAACCCTTCTGACATTAGAATCAATTATTTATGAAAAAGAATATAAAATAATAATTTCTCCTCAGGCTATAACAAAAGCTGTAATTTTAGCGAAGAAATTTTTAATTCATAAGCCATTACCAGCTTCAGCAAGGGATTTAATAAAAGAAGCTATAGGTTTTGCTAAAAGTTTGGGGATGAAATTTTTAAATGAAGAAGTTATTGGAGATACATTTACAAAATTAACAGGAATACCTATAAAAGCTCCTTTGACTACAGAAAAATATATTTTAGAAAATTTAGAAGAAATTATTCATCAAAGAATCGTCAATCAAGATTATGCAGTTAAAGAAGTAGCTAGAGTTTTGAAAATATATCGAGCTGGCATTGAAAAGAAAAAAGGACCTATTGCTTCTTTTTTATTTGTAGGGCCAACTGGAGTTGGTAAAACTGAGCTGGCTAAAGTTTTAGCAAAAATTTATTTTGGAGGAGAAGAAAAGATGATAAGATTAGATATGGCTGAATTTCAGAACTTAGAAGATATAGAAAAATTGATAGGTAGTGAAGATGGTAAAATTGTAGGAAGACTTACTGAAGAAGTTTTAAAAAATCCTTATTCATTAATCTTATTAGATGAATTCGAAAAAGCCCACCCTCAGATATTAAATCTATTTTTGCCAATTTTTGACGAGGGTTATATAAAAGATGCTATAGGAAGAACTATTGATTTTTCAAATACTTTAATTATATGCACTTCTAATGCTTTATCCGATTACATTAAAGAAGAAATAGAAAGTGGCAAAACCATAGAAATGATTGCACCTATAATTCGAGATAAATTATCTGAAGTTTTTAGAATAGAACTTTTGAATAGATTTTCCGGAATAATTGTCTTTCGAACTTTATCAATAGAAGATGTTGAAAAGATTACTGAAATATTGGTTAAAGATTTAAATGGTATGCTTATTCAAAAATTTGGTATAACTATTGAACTTAAAGAAAATGCAAAAAAGAAAATAATAGAATTAGGATATAATCCTGTATATGGAGCTAGAGAACTAAAAAGAACTATTGAAAGGGAAATTTTAGGACCTTTATCAGAAATTATTTTGAAAGAAGAAATAAAAAGAAGCGAAAAAATAATAGTTGATTATCAGGATAGCTTTATTTTTGAAATAGTTAAGCAATGAAAAAAACTATCTTAATATTTATTTTATTTATTTTGCTTTCTTTATTGTTTTATGTGGTATTTGAATTTTTAAATACTTCTAAAAAAATTTTCGTTTTTAATTCAAATTTAATAGAAATTTTTAAGGTAGATGATTCAAAAGCTATTTTATTTTTAGGGAAAATGGGAGGAACTCATTATGGAGCAGAAAATACCGATGCTATGTTAGTAATTTATATAAAAAATAATAAAATTTTTATAATTCACATTCCTAGAGATTTAATTGTACGAATTAATAACGATTTTTATAAAATAAATTCTCTTTATTCTTTTAAAAAATTAAATGAGCTTTTATATGAAGTTAGCAATTTCACTGGTTTAAAAGTTAAAAAATATGTGGTAGTAGATTCTTATATTGTTAAAAAGGTTGTAGATCTATTAGGAGGCTTGGAAGTTGAACTTAAATACCCTGTAACCGATGCTGTTTCAGGTTATACCTTATATCCAGGAAAATATAAATTAAATGGAGAATGGGTAGATTTTGTTATTAGATCTCGTTATTATCCTGATGGGGACTTTACTCGAATGAAAAATCAGTTTATAATTATTAAATCTCTTAAAGAAAATTTGCAGAAAACAAGCATTGAAAATCTTTTCCGAATTTTTAATTTTATTGTTGGAGCTAAAAGTCATTTTGAGACTAATTTGGATTATAAAGAAATGATAGAATTAATAAGACTAGTTTCAAAGATTAAGAATAAAGATATTAAAGAAATTTGGATAGGTTACGATAAAAATATATGGATAGATGGAACGTTTAATATTAAAATTAATTCCCATTATGCACCAGCATATGGATTATACCCCAAAAATGGAGTTGGAGAATATTCAACAATTAGAGAAAAAATCAAAAAAGAAATTACCGAAGAGCATTAGAAAATATATAAGAGAATTAAAAGCTCAGTTAAGAAGAGAATTAATTCCTGAAGAGGAGATCAAAAAAAGAGTTGAAGAAATTTTAGCAAAATTTTTAAAAAAATAAATGATCGAAAAATTGAAAAATTTAAAAAAAATTATAAGAAATAAAATCCCAAAGTCATTAATAAATTTTTATCATTATTTATTTTCTTTGTTAGGCGCTATTTTTTATAAATTTCCTTCTAAAGAAATTGTTGTTATAGGTGTTACAGGTACTAAAGGGAAAACAACAACTTGTTATCTTATTTATACTTTGCTTTCAAAATTAGGAATAAAAACAGCCTTGTCTTCTTCGATGTATTTTTATTTTGGAGATGAAAAAACTGAAAATAAAAGCAGAATTACTATGCCAGGCAGATGGTTTTTACAAGAATTTTTAAGAACTGCTGTTAATAAACAATGTGAAGTTGCAGTGATAGAAGCTACTTCTGAGGGGTTATGGCAAAATAGACATAAATTTATAGATTTCGACATATGCGTTTTTCTTAATTTGCATCCTGAACATATTGAGCATCATGGCAGTTTTGAGAACTATAAAAAAGCTAAGGGAAAATTATTTGAAGGTCTTTTGAAAGGTACAAGAAAATATTTTAGAGGTAAATTATTAAAGAAAACTATTATAGCCAACTCCGATGATTTCTATGCTGATTATTATTTATCATTTCCTTCAGAGAGAAAAATAACTTTCGGTTTAGAAGGAAATCCACAAAAAAGAGATCATTTGCAAATTATTAAGTATAAATTATCACCAAAAGGAACAACTTTTACTTTAAATGAAGATGCAGAGGATAAAAAAGAATCTAAATATTCCACTAAATTATTAGGCAAACAAAATCTATATAATATTTTAGCTGCTCTTTGTGTGTTGAAAGCTTTAGATATTCCAATTAAAAGCGCTAAAGATATTTTAAAAGAAATTGAACCATTACCTGGTCATTTTGAGGTAATCCAAACTAAAAATTTCAAAGTAATCATAGATTATGCTCATACTCCTGATTCTATCGAGGAACTTTATAAAAATGTTTGGAATATTTTTAAACCAAAAAGACTTTTATGTCTTATAGGCTCAGCTGGTGGATTAAGAGATAAATGGAAGAGGCCAGAAATTGGTAAGATTGCTGCTAAATATTGTCATGAAATTGTAATTTCAAACGAGGATCCTTTTGATGAAGATCCTTTAAAAATTATGAAAGAAATAGAACATGGCGTAAAAACTTATTTAGCAGAATATGAATTTGAAAAGCCATATAGAATAATAGAAGATAGGAAAGAAGCTATAAGATATCTAATTGAGAATGCTCAAAAAAATGATATAATTGTATTAATAGGCAAAGGAGCAGAGCCAACTATAGAAACAAAAGAAGGTTCTATTCCTTGGAATGAAAAAGAGGTTGTTTTAGAATTGATTAACGAATTAAAGTTAAATAAAAACCATGGGAATTCTCGAAGCAGTAACAGATAGATTAAATTTTTTAAGAATCCATAAGATTGTAACTGATGAAGAAAACTTAATTTTAGAATATATAGCCTCTAATAGCAAAAATGATATTGATCCAAGATTAAAGATAAAATTGCTAGAAATTTTAAAAATGTTGGTAAAAAGAAGTAAAAAACCCTTTGGAATGTTGATCATTTTAGGCTGGAAAAGGGAATGGAATTCCCAATATGCTGCTTTATTAGACGAAACACAAAATCTATTTGAAGAAAAGAGATATGATTTAAAAGAGACGAGTATTGATAAAGCAGTTAAAGTCTTTTCTGCGCTTAAAACCTTTGATGGGGCTATTTTAATTAATAAGGAAGGACATATAATTGCTAGTGGTATTTATTTAATAAATCTTAATCCTAAAAAGGTTTTAGAAAGGTTAAAGTTAAAAGGAGAAGATCTTTCACAAGCTTTCGGTTTTAAAGAAAAAGTTCATACAAGACATATTACAGCAATAACAGCTTCTTTAATTTTAGGAGGAACTACAGTTTATACTGTTTCTGAGGAAAGCCAAATTATTAGAATGTATGAAAACGGCACTATAATCTACTCTACTTTAAAAGAAGAACAAAAGGAATTGGTTCAAAAAATTAAAGAGAATAATAAGTCTTGAAATTTTGTAAGAATTTGATTATAATTTATTAAGAAAGAAGTTTTTGTATTTGCTGTAAAAATTGTACTCTTTTTAAATTTTTTAATAAAGATCCTTAATTATCCGGGCTGGACTTTATATGGGAGTTTGATCCTGGCTCAGGGTGAACGCTCGCGGTGTGGATAAGGCATGCAAGTCGTACGCCCAGTGACACTTTTGGTTTCCAAAAGTGTCTCTGGGCGTGGCAAACGGGGCAGTAACACGTGCCTAACCTACCCTGAAGACGAGGATAACCCCCGAAAGGGGACTAATCCTCGATAGTCCTATCCTTACACAAGTAAGGATAGGTAAAGGGGCGCAAGCCCGCTTCAGGAAGGGGGCGCGGCCGATCAGCTAGTTGGTGAGGTAATGGCTCACCAAGGCTAAGACCGGTAGGGGGCCTGAGAGGGTGTTCCCCGCCAAGGGCACTGAGACACGGGCCCTACTCCTACGGGAGGCAGCAGCCGAGAATCTTGGGCAATGGGCGAAAGCCTGACCCAGCGACACCGCGTGGCGGAAGAAGCCCTTCGGGGTGTAAACGCCTTTTGTGGGGGATGAAGCCCAGTGCATTTTTGTGCTGGGTTGACAGTACCCCACGAATAAGGGACGACTAACTTCGTGCCAGCAGTCGCGGTAAGACGAAGGTCCCGAGCGTTACCCGGATTTACTGGGCGTAAAGGGCCCACAGGCGGGAGCATAAGTCTTTCCTTAAATCCTTGAGCCTAACTCAAGGACTGGGAAAGATACTGTGCTCCTAGAGACTGCCAGGGGCCGGCGGAACGCACGGTGTAGGGGTGAAATCCTTTGATATCGTGCGGAACGCCGAAGGCGAAGGCAGCCGGCTAGGGCAGTTCTGACGCTGATTGGGCGAAAGCCAGGGGCGCGAACCGGATTAGATACCCGGGTAGTCCTGGCTGTAAACGCTGGGTGCTAACTCTGGGGAGATTCGACCCTCTCTGGGGTAAAGCTAACGCGTTAAGCACCCCGCCTGGGAAGTACGACCGCAAGGTCGAAACTCAAAGGAATAGGCGGAAGGCCGCACAAGCGGTGGACCATGTGGTTCAATTCGATAGTAACCGAAAAACCTTACCCAGGCTTGACATGCTTGCCTTAATGCTCCTTTCGAAAGAAAGGAGAAGCCGGATTTTATCCGGCGGGCAAGCACAGGTGCTGCATGGCCGTCGTCAGCTCGTGGTGTGAACTGTAACCTTAAGTGGCACAACGAGCGCAACCCCTGCCCTGTGTTACACGTGTCACAGGGGACTGCCGGCTTCAAGCCGGAGGAAGGTGGGGATGACGTCAGGTCCGCATGGCCCTTATGCCTGGGGCGACACACATGGTACAATGCCAGGTACAACGGGTTGCGAGGCCGCGAGGCTGAGCTAATCCCTAAAAGCCTGGCCCAGTTCGGATTGGAGGCTGAAACTCGCCTCCATGAAGGCGGAATCGCTAGTAATCGCGGATCAGCTATGCCGCGGTGAATACGTTCTCGGCCTTTGCACTCACTGCCCGTCAGGCCAGAGGAGTCATCTCTACCCGAAAACCTACTTATGGTAGGGATAGGGTAGGGGTGATGACTAGGGCTAAGTCGTAACAAGGTATCGCTAGGGGAACCTGGCGATGGACCAATTCTGTTTAAAATGATAAAACTCTCATTTTTTAGCTGAGTCCAGCCCGGATAATTAAGGATCTTTTATTTTTTTATTTTTTTGTTATAATGACAATAATAATGAAAATTTTAATAGTAGAGGATGATAAATTTTTAAGACTGTTATTAGAAAGAAAACTAAAAAATGAAAATTTCGAAGTTGTTGCTGCTGAAGACGGAGAAGAAGCTTTAGAAAAAATTGTTACTGAAAAACCTGATTTAATTTTGTTGGATATTATATTGCCTAAAAAAAGCGGTTTTGCTGTTTTAGAAGAAATTAATAAAGATGAAAATTTAAAAAGAATACCAGTTTTTATAATTTCAAATTTAGGACAACCTGAGGATATTGAAAGAGGAAAAAATTTAGGTGCTAAGGAGTATTTTGTAAAAGCTGGTCTATCTTTAGAGGAACTTATTAAAAAAATTAAAATTTTTGCTACTGAATTTTTATCCACAAAATAATTTGATTTTTTAATAAATAATGATATAATTTTAAATAAATTAAAGAGGCCGTAATTAAAAAATTAATTTCACTAAATGCAAAACAAAAAAGTCGGTTTTACCTTAATTGAACTTATCGTTGTTTTAGCTATTATCGGAGTTTTGGTCGGTATATTAGTAGCAGTTATAAGACCCCAACAAATATTTGCTAGATTAAGAGATACTCAAAGACAATCTGACTTAAATAGACTAGCTAATGCTATTCAAACTTATATTGCAGAATTTGCTCAAAATCCCTCAGCTATTATTTTGACAGGAGATCCAGGTATAGGTGGGACAAATGGATGTTTAGGAGGATCCACTCCTACAATTTATTATTCAGCTAGTGGGAATCCAGGAACCACTACTCCTTTTACTCGGGCTAGGGCTTCAACATCTACTGCAGTTGATGGAAGTGGTTGGTTACCTGTTAATTTTGCTTCAGCAACAACTCTTAACTTAACTGCTTTACCAATTGATCCAAGAAACTCAGCCTTTAATGCTAATCCTTCTTATTACTATACTTATGCTTGTAGAACAGATTTAAATTTCGAATTAAATGCTAATTTAGAAGTGATGACAGATGCAGAACAAAATGATGGAGGAGATGTACCAACCTTATATGAAGTAGGACCAGATAAGAATATTCTACCTACTACAACTGGTCCAGGCTCAAACTTTTATCCTCATCCATAAACTTTAAATTATAATCTTAATGGAAATTATTGTTGTTCTTGATAATATAAGGTCAGGTTTTAATGTTGGTAATATTTTAAGGACAGCAGAATTTTTAGGAGTTAAAAAAGTTATTGCTGTAGGTATAACACCTCTGCCTCCTCATCGTGAAGTAATTAAAACTTCTTTAGGTGCAGAAAATAATTTAGAATTTGAAAGAAAATTTAGATTAAAACCTTTAATTAAAGAATTAAAAAAAGAAAGATATAAAATAATTGCTATTGAGCAATCAAAAAATTCAATTCCTTATTATAAATTCAATAAAATATTCAAGAAAATTGCTTTAATTGTTGGTAATGAAATTAAAGGCATAAGCAAAGATAACTTAAAATTATGTGATTATATTTTAGAAATTCCTAAAAAAGGTAAGATAAAAGAATCATTAAATGTTGGAATTGCTTTTGCGGTTGTTTTAAGTCATTTAGTCTTTAATCTCGAAAGTACCTAATTTATAGCCATTTAGAAATTCTTTAGAGCTCATTCGTTTTTTGTCTTGTAATTGCAATTCTTTAATAACAATATAAGCATCTTGGAGTCTTAAACCAAGTTCATTTTTGTATTGAAAAAATTCTCCTATTTTAATTTTTTTATCTTTCAAATTCTTCTCGTTAATTTTTTCTATAGCAAAAATTTTTAGAATTTTTTCTTCGCCTTTTAGATTGATAATGATATAAGTGCCAGGCCAAGGATTTAAGGCTCTAATTTTTCTATCCCAAACTAAATAAATGTCATTTAAGGTTAATTTTCCATCTTCTTTTTCAATTTTTCTTGTATAGGTAGCCAAAGAGTCATCTTGTGGTATAGGTTTAATTTCTCCGGACAAATATTTTTCTATAGTTTCATTAAATAATTTACCTCCTAAAATTCCTAATTTTTCTTCTAATTCTAAATAATTTTCATTTCCTTTTAACTCTATTTTCTTTTGAGCTATAATAGGCCCATGGTCAACTGATTCGTCTATTAAAAATAAAGTTACGCCAGTTTCTTTTTCTCCATTTAAAATCACTTCTCTTATAGGATTAGGACCTCGATATTTTGGCAGAAGAGAAGGATGAACATTAATAATACCTTTTTTAAATTTATCAATGATTTCTTTAGGAATGATTTTACCAAAAGCAGCTAATAAGCCGAATTCAAAATTAAAATTAAAATTGCTAAAATCTTTAATTTCAATTACAGGAAGTTTTTCTTTAAGAGCATAAGAATAAACAACATTTGGTTCTAATTTATAACCTCGACCTTTGGGCTTAGCTTGCAAAGTAAAAACTATCTCAGGTTTGTATTGTTTTAAAACATTTCTTAGAACATAAATAGAAAAACTGCTTGAGCCAAAAAAACAAAAATTTAATTTTTTAGCCATTTGAATTTATTTCATAAATTTGTATAGCTTTATCAATAAATAATATACCCTTTAAATGATCATATTCATGTTGAATAATATGAGCTAAAAGACCTTTTGCCTTCATAATTTTTTCCTTGCCAGATAAAGTTTGGTATTTTATTTTAACTTCTTTTGCTCTTTTTACCAATCCATATTTATTTTTAATACTTAAACAACCCTCTTCTTTTATTTCTTCACCTTTAGTTTCTATGATTTCAGGATTAATAAAAACATAAAACTTATCTTTTGGTTTAGCAATAAAAATTGCAAGATCGATACCAATTTGATTGGCTGAAAGTCCAATACCCCCTTCTTTAACCATAATCCTCTTCATTTTTTCTACAATCTGCTTTATATTTTTATCAATACTTTCAACTTTTTTTGTCTCTTTTTTTAAAATTAAATTTGGATATTGTATGATTTCCATTTAATTTATAATTATAAAGAAAGAAAAAATGAAAAAGGATATGAGTTTAGAGGAGTTTAAAAAAAGACACGGATATATAATAAATGGCGTTTGGTATCCAAGAGTGACTTCTATTGTTGATGTTAAAAGTAAACCCGCTCTTTATTACTTTTATGCTGCCCAAGAAAATTTTGAAGTAGCTCAAGAAAAGAAATCGAAAGCTGCACAGGAAGGAACAATTGTTCACGAAATTTTAGAAGCAATAGTAGGAGGGAGAGAAATTATTGTACCTCCAGAATATATTGGTTTTAAAAATGGTTTTGAAAATTTTTTAAAAGAACACTCATTCTTTTCAAAACAAGATTGGATAGAAAAAAGAATTAAACATTCAAATTATAGATATAGTGGAACTTTTGACATTTTAGCAGAAGTAGATGGAGTTTTTTCTTTAGTAGATATAAAAACAGCGTTAGAAATTTACGATGATTATCGTCTTCAAACAGCTGCTTATTTTTATGCTTTAAATGAAGAACCTTTTTTGTTAGATAAATCTGGTAAAAAAATAGTTCTGCCTAAATATGTAGAAAAAAGGTACATTTTAAGAATTAATCAAATTCAGATTTGTGAAATTTGTGGAGCCAAAAAATATTTAAGAAGCATGGGAGACAAAATAAAGGAAGGAGATCCTAATTGCGAACATAAGTTTGGTGAAATTACTTATGAGTGGGAATTAAAAGAATTCGAGAACCCAGAAGAAGATTTTAAGGGATTTTTAGCTTGCAAAGATTTATGGGAATGGGAATATAGAGATTACTTAAAAGAAATTGGTTATTTATAAAAAAAATCACGTGGTAAACTTATTTTTTCTATTGGCAAAATATTTAATTTATCTAATATATCTTTAAATTTAATTTTAGCCTCAGACCATTTTGATAATTTATTTTTAGTTAGCTTTTTTAAGATTATTTCTTCAGCTTTTCTTCTTATTTTATCTTGAATGCCTATCCTCATTCTCCAAATTTGATTACCACAATTTTTATAAATTGATTCTACGCCCTTATGCATAGAAGCTGATTGATCAAAGGTGAATTTTATAAAAAGAAAAGGCAAATCTGCTTCGTCATGAATAATTAAAGTTTCATTTGGTTTGATTTTTAAATAAGATAAAACTTCTTTTAAAGCTAAACCAGATTCATTCATATAAACCTTTCCTATAGCAAGATAAATATTTTTGTATTTGCCAATAATAGAATATTGAAGCTCCTTTTTCTGCTTTAGATAGGATTCAATTAAATCTCTTCCAAAATTGTGAGGGGTATTTTTAAATTTTTCTTCAGGATTACCCAAACCGTAAATTAGTTTGATTTTTGTGCCGTTTTTCATTATAATTATTTTAATGAAAAAATTAGAAATTTTCGAAATTATAGAGGTAATTTTAACTTTTCTTTTAATTTTTTTGCCTGTGAGATTTTTTATTTTTGAGCCATTTATAGTAATGGGAGAAAGTATGGAACCCAACTATCATACTGCTGATTATTTAATTATTTGTAAAATTTGTACTAAAATTCAACCCGTTCAAAGAGGCGATGTTATAGTCTTTATTCCTCCTGTTGATGAAAGGAAATATTATATTAAAAGAGTAATTGGCTTGCCAGGCGAAACAGTTTATTTGAAGGGAAGAAATATTTACATTTATAACAAAGAAAATCCTAATGGATTTAAATTAGAAGAACCATACCTTCAAAATGAAGATTTTGATTTAGGGGAAGAGAAGATACAATTAAAAGATGATGAATATTTTGTTTTGGGAGATAATAGAAATGAAAGTTTCGATTCAAGAAGATGGGGACCTCTTAAAAAAGATAGAATAATAGGCAAAGTTTCATTCAAAATAAGCCCATTAGGAAGATTGATTAAGATAATTAAGTTTAATAATTTATGAATAAATTTAAAATAGTACCTCAATCTCCAAGAGGCATGCATGATTTAATAAAAGAAGATGCTGAACTTTTCTTAGGTTTATTTAATGAGATAATTAGACATTCATATTTATATGGCTTTGAATATATAAGGACTCCTGTTGTAGAAAAAGAAGAAATTTTCACAGCTTCTTTAGGAGCATCTACTGATGTTGTAGAAAAAGAAATGTTTCATGTAGAAAGAAAAGAAAAAGGAGAAAAATATGTTTTAAGACCAGAAGGAACTGCATCTATAGCAAGAGCCTATTTACAAAATGGAATGCACTCTTGGCCTCAACCTGTTAGACTTTTTTATTTTGGGCCTATGTTTAGATATGAAAGACCACAAGCAGGTAGATATAGAGAACATTATCAATGGGGCCTAGAAGTTTTGAATTCTGAAGATCCTATTTATGATGCTAAAATTATTCAAGTTTTTGATAGATTTTTTAAAAAACTGAAGCTAAAAGATTTTATTTTTAAAATAAATAGTATAGGTTGTTTGAATGATAGAAATAAATATAAACAAGCGCTTAAAAGATATTATAGAAAATATTTAAAAAATCTCTGTGAAGATTGCAAAAGAAGATATGCTATTAATCCATTAAGAATGCTTGATTGCAAGAACGAAAAAGACCAAGAGATAAAAAAGAATGCTCCTATTTTAGTTAACCATTTATGTAAACAATGTGAAGAACATTTTAAGAAAGTTTTGGAGTATATTGAAGAATTAGATATTCCATATGAATTAGATCCACATCTTGTAAGAGGTTTTGATTATTACTCTAGGACTGTTTTTGAAATATTTTTTGTTGAAACCCCTATAGCTATTGGTGGCGGCGGTAGATATGATTATTTGATTAAATTTTTAGGTGGTAAACAAACTCCCGGAGTTGGTGGAGCTATTGGCATAGAAAGACTGATGGAAATTGTTAAGCTTCATCAAATTAACTTGAAAGTAAGCAAAAAACCAGAAATTTTTATAGCTTATGCTGCTGAAAGAGCTAAATCTTATGCATTTTTTGTCTATGATTTCCTTTTAAGGCATAATATAAATGTAGCAGAAAATTTTGCTAAAACTAGCTTAACTTCTCAGTTAGAATATGCAGATAAACTTGGTGTAAAATATTGTATAATAATAGGGCATCAAGAAATGGGGAGCCGTAGTGTTATTTTGAAAAATATGCTTGATAAAACTCAAGAAACAATTCCTATAGATGGATTAATTGAGGAATTGAAAAGTAGATTAAAATGAGCTGTATATTTTGTAAAATCACAAAAAAAGAAATAGATAGCTATATGATTGATGAAACTGAAAATTTTGTTGCTGTTTTAGATATCAATCCGCATGCTCCTATGCATACTATGATAATTCCTAAAGAACATATAGAAAATTTCGTTGATTTACCAGAAGAATATGGGATAGAACTACTAAAGTTTATGAAATATATAATAAAAAGAATTAGCGAAAAATTAAATACAAAAGATTTTACAATTGGTATAAATGAAGGTAAAAATGCTGGAAGGGCTATCGATCATTTACATATTCACATTATTCCACGATTTAAAAATGATAAAGGCGGGTCGATTCATTCAGTAGTTTATAATCCACCTAAAGAGCCATTAGAAAAAATTTATAAAATTTTAAAAAATGAGGATTAAAGCAAAAAGGCAAAAGAAAGAAACATTACAACAATTTTTGAGAAGATTTTTAACAAGATTTCAAAAATCTGGATTAGCTATTGAAGTTAAAAAAAATATGTATAGATCAAGGCCTATGAATGAAAGAAGGAAAAAGGAATATAGAATGTATAGATTGAAAATTCAAAGTTTTATTAAGAAAAAAATGAAAGAAGGTTGGCCTTTAGAAAAAGCATTAGATATGGCAAGAAGATATATTCAGTATATTAAATACGAAGGATGAGAAATTTTTATTTTGGATTAGACTTAGGCCATTACGAGATAAAATTTACTGTTTTGGAAGAAACTTATGATGGAAGGCTAATATCTTATAATACCTCTTTAAAAAATGAATATTTCAGAAAAAATGACATAATAGAACAAGAAAATTTAATTTCTTTAATAAATAATATTTTAGAAAATACGTTAGAAACCTTTGAGATAAAGAAAATTGAAAAACTTAATATCAGTTTAACACTACCCAGTTTTCAAAAACATATACAAAAAGGGCATGCTATATTTGAAGATAATGTTAAAGAAGAAGATATCAAAAAAACCATAAGAACTGCAAAAAATTTTCTGCTTTTAAATAATCAAGAAGTCTTAATCGAAGAACCTTTAAAATTTTTAATAGATGGTATACAAGAAGTAAGAGACCCTTTGGGTTTTGCGGGTAAAAGATTGGATGCAGATGTTCTTTTTATAACTTGTTTTAGGTCTTTTTATGAAAAAATTAAAAATATTTTTAAAGAATTGAATTTAGAAATAGATAACATTTTTCCTTCTGTTTATTCTTCTAGTAAGGTTTGTTTATCTAAAAAAGATAAAGAAATGGGAGTAGGTTTAATTGATATTGGTGGCGAAACTACAAGCATAGGGATTTTTAATGAAGGAAAACTTGTTGATATGGCAGTATTTGATTTTGGTTCTGAAATTTTATACCAAGATTTAGCTTTATATTTAAAAGTAGACCTTGAAGAAATAGAGAAAATTAAATCAGAATTACATAAACCAGCAGCTGTTACAAGCAAAAAAATAAATAAAAAGGAAGAAAAATTAAGACAACAAATTTTTAAATTTTTTGAAAAAAAATTAAGAGAATATTTTGAGGAACTTAAGGTTAAAGATTATATAAAGAATATTAAAAAAGAATATAAATTACCAGCAGGCTTAGTGATGATAGGAGGCTTTTCTTTGTATGAAAACAGCTTAAATTTATTAAAAAATATCTTAGAAATTTCAATAAAATTTCCTAAAGACGAACTTAATATTTTTGAAAATGAATATGAACTTAGAAAATTTTCAAGCTCAGCAGGCGCAGCTTTGATGCTAAGAGATCTTTCAAAAGAGTATGGTTTACTTGAAAAAATTAAAAAATTTTTCTATAGTTTTTGGTCTAGGTAGTTTGATATTCTTTCTTTTTTTATTTTATAAAATAGGTTTTTTAGAGACAGAGAATTGTAGAAATGGTTACTTAGAATCACCAATTTTTAATTTTGGTAGTACTTCGACATTTAATAAATTTTTATGGTTTGGTACAAAAGAAGGAGAGCAAATTGATTTTGAGTTTTGTGTGGGTAATGATTCTAATCTTAATGATTCTAATTGTGTTTTAATATCAAGTGAACCAGGAGAAATTTTTTACTTAGAAAATTTAAAAGGCCAATATATGAAATATAGAATTACAATGAAAAGCTGTGATGAATCAGCTATACCTAGAGTAGATAGGATATTTTTATATTACAATAAGTAAATTAACTAACACACTTTCTGCATAATTCTGTTGTAGGATCTATTTTCAAGCGAGCCTCTTCAATAGGATTATTGCATTTTATACATATTCCATATGTTCCATTCTCAATTTTTTGTAATGCCCTTTTTATATTTTCTAATCTTTTTTCTAATATTTCTTTTTTTGAATAAAAATCACTTTTCTCTTCATATTTTTCTGCAATATCTGAAGCTTCAAATTCATCACTTTCTTTAACTTTTTCTAATTCAAAATTTATTTCATTTAATAATAGTTCAACCTCTTCTTTTTCTTTTAATAATTTATTTTTTACTTCTTCTATGTTCATTATTTAAGATTTTTAATAACATATTTAAAAGCATTTAAGCTTGTTGAAATTATCAAATTATTATTATAAATTGTCCATATAAATTTGTAATTATTATTGTAATAAGCAATTTTGTATTTAATTCCTTCGTATTCTTCTGTAATAGTATAAAATCTTAATAATTCTCCTTGTGGCAAACCAAGATAAATTTTTTTGAAATCATTTAATAAACTTTCTTTATCCCATAGCCTCATAAAAGGAACAACAACATTCTCGTCTTTTATTGTAAATATTATAACAGGAAATTTTCGAGTATAAGTATAATAAATTAAAATTAGATAAGAATCTCCTAAACTATTTTTAAAAGATTCCTGAAATTTCTTTTCAATAAATGAAGGAGTAAAGAAATAATTTTTAACGAATTCTGCAGGCAATGGTTGGTTGTTATATAGAAAGTTAATTTTATACAAGCTACCTGCTGATTTTTGGATTCTCATTAATTCTAACCATTTTAGTCTAAAATTATTTGTAGTAAGTTCGTCAAGAGATATATTAATCTCTGGTAATTGTAAATAAGGAAATACAACTTTTGTTCCTTGTTTTTCGATATCTTCTATTTTTACTTCTTTAATTTCTTCTGGTTTAGGAGAAGGTTTTTCTAATTTCTCTTCTTGAGCTAGATCAATTTCTTTAGTCTCAGTTTTAGTGGGAGTGGTAAATGAAAGAGAGGTTGTTGAAGATGTAGGTTGAGATGAAGTTGATAAAGTAGAAGGAGAAGAAGTTGTAGAAGTAGAGGTTGATATTGAAGAGATAAGAGAAGTAGTTGTTAAAAGAGTAGAGGTAGAAGGAGTAGATTCATTTAAGTTAATTTGTGAAGTTGTGGGCTCAGGCAAAGAAGAAGTTGATATTGTACTTGTAGAAGAGGTTGTTCGGAATATGCTTGTAATTTTTATAGGTTCTGGTTTTGTTTCAGGTTCTTTCGTAAGTTGTTTAGTGGAGAATTTACTGATTATATTTGATTTAGAGAAAAATAGAAAACCTCCATAGAGCAAAGAAGGAATTATAATCACGATTAAAAGTAGAGCCAAAATTTTTTTATTTGATTTTGCAGGTATTTGAATTTGCGGTGATTTAATGATAGAAATTTCAGGTTTAGGTTTTTGAGCAAGTGGTGTTTTAACTTTTAAAGTTTCATGTTCGACTGGTTTCGGTGTTTCTATTGGTTGGATTTCAGGAACAGGTTCAGGTACAACTTCTTTTTCTTTAATTTTAAAAGTAGGAGGTAGATTTTCAGGTGGAATATTTGTAGGCTCAATTTTTTCGCTTTTAGTAAAAATTTCTTTAGATGTTTTTAATCCTTTTTCTTCTTCTTCCCCCCTCCCTTTTATTATTATATATTTAATCTCATCTGGCATCTTTTAAGGATACATAAATTTTACCATCCTCAGAAATATTTTTTATTCTTACTTTTAATTTTTCTCCTAATTTTATTTCTTTTTCAATATTATCTATTCTTTTGTCTGAAATTTCAGAAATATGCAACAATGCAGTACGATTACCTCCTAAGTTTAATATAGCGCCAAATGGTAAAATTTTTATTACTTCACCTTCTACCATTTCTCCTACTTCATAAGAATTAGTGTAAGATTTTATTAATTTTTCGGTTTCTCTAAGCATTTCTTCATTTTCTGCAGAAATATAAATAACACCATCGGGCTTTATATCTATTTTCGCATTTGTTAGTGCTATTATCTCATGAATATTTTTACCTCCAGGCCCTATAAGTAGTCCAATTTTTGAAGGATCTATTTTGAGTAACGATACATAAGGAACACCTTCTTTTAGAATTTTCCTTGATTCGCTTATTTTTTCATACATCATATCTAAAATTTTGTTAATAGCCTCCCTTGCTCTTTTTAATGATTCTTCTATGATTTTTGTTGTTAAACCATCTATTTTTACATCAAGTTGAATAGCGGTAATTCCATCTTTTGTTCCAGCAACCTTAAAATCCATTCCTCCAAAAAAATCTTCAGGTCCTTGAATATCAGTTAGGAGTTCATAATTTTCTTCGTCTTGATATGCAATTCCTATGCTTATTCCTGCAGCATGTTTTTTAATAGGAACTCCTGCATCAAAAAGAGCTAAAGAAGAAGCACAAACACTTCCCATTGAAGTAGAACCATTAGAAGATAATACATCAGAAACAACTCTTATGGTATAAGGAAACTCTTCTTCAGAAGGAATTAAATTTTTTAATGCTTTTTCAACTAAGTTTCCATGTCCAATTTCTCTTCTTGAAGGAGCTCTCGATGAACCTATTTCTCCTACTGAGTAAGGAGGGAAATTATAATGGTGCATAAATCTTTTGAAGCCTTCAAATTCAATTTCTCTAACCCATAATTCTTCTCCTAAAGATGCCAAAGTTACTCCAGAAAGGATATGAGTTAATCCTCTTTTAAATAAAGCAGATCCATGAGCCCTAGGCAAAACATCTACCTCTATTTCTATTTTTCTTATTTCATCTAATTTTCTTCCATCTGGTCTAACTTTATTTTCTAAAATCTTCTTTTTAAAAACATCTTCTATCTTAAACAAAATTCCTTTATAAACTAGATTAAAATTATCTATAAATTCCTTTTCTTCATTTAAAATATCAAAAACTTGTTTTAATTCGGGTCTTTCTTGAAAATTAAATAATGCTTTCTCTATATCTATATTATGCCTTCTTAAAAATTCTTCCCCATACTTTATGAAACTTTGATTATCAACCGCGATACTTTCAAATTTATTTACATTTTCTTTAATTATATTTTCTAAAAAGTTTATAACTTTATTTATCTCTTTTATTCCAATTTCGCAAGCTTTGACAATATCTTCTTCTTTTACCTCTTTCCCTTCTAATTCGATCATATTAATCTTATCCCTAACTCCTCCTAAAAATATAGTAAAATCTGAGCTAGCTCTTTCGAATTCTGTTGGATAAAGAATAAAGTTACCATTTTTTTTGCATATTTTAACTGCTCCTACAGGACCCTTCCATTCAAATCCTAAAAGCCCAACTCCCAAAGAGGAGCCTAAAAATGCTAATATATCTGGATCAAAATCAGGATTTAATGAAAAGATATTGTTTGTGATTTGAATTTCATAAGGAAAATTTTTTAAAGCAGGTCTTATAGATCTATCAATCAATCTTGCATTTAAAATAGCTGTTTCAGAAGGCCTACCTTCTCTTCTAATAAATCGACTTCCATAAATTTTTCCAACAGCATAATACCTTTCTTCATAATCTACAGTTAAAGGAGTAAAATCAATTCCCTCTTTTTTATCGCCTAAAACAACTGTTGTTAAAACTACTGTTCCTTTACATTTTGACAATAAAGAAACATTCGCTCTTTGTGCCCAATCATTAATTTCAATTTCAATCTCGAAGCCGTTTTCTGGATTTAAAAGTAATTTGTAAGCCTTTTTCATTTTTTTATTAAAATATAATCTTTTAATTCATCTAAATCATAAAAGAAATCTGCTAGTTCTTTTAATTTTACAGAAGTATTCCTGCCAAATCCAGCTATTTCTACAATATTACCTTGATTTTTTAAATATTCTACTAAAGGAGCGAAATCTCCATCACCAGAAACTAATATTATAACGTCTAAAAACTTAGAAAGTCTAATAGTATCTACAGCTATACCAACATCCCAATCTGCTTTCTTTTCTCCGCCTGGCAAATAAATTATATCTTTAATCCTTAATTCTATCCCCTTAAAAATTAAAGCTTCAAAAAATGAAATCTCTTTTGGGCTAAGATCTGATTTTATTACATAAGCAATAGTTCTTACAAGATTTCTTCCTTGATTTAAAATTTCTACTAACTTCCCAAAATCAACATTTTTACCATAAAAATTTTTCGCAGAATGATAAATATTTTGGGTATCAATAAAAATCCCTACTCTTTGTGCAGGAGAAGCAAAGGGATTCATAAATTCAATAATTCTTTAAGTTTTTTATATCTAGTAGCAGATTTTCTCTCTAAATACTTCAATAACTTCCTTCTTTGTGCTATTTTTAATATAAGCCCCCTTTTTGAATTGTAATCTTTTGGATGCTTTTGTAAATGCTTAGTTAAATTAATAATTTCTTCGGTCAAAAGAGCAATTTGGACCTCACAGGATCCTGTATCCTTTTCGTGTTTTCCAAATTTTTTAATTATTTCTTGAACTTTGCTATTAGCCATTAAATAATTTTAAAATATTAAATATGGAAAAGCAAGAAGAAAAAAATAACCTTAAATCCTTAATTTTTCAATTTGATAAATATTTAGAAATAGTTAAAGGACGATCAGAAAGCACAAGAAAAATATACATTAATAGGCTGAAGAAATTTTTTGAATGGTTTGATAAGAATAAATATCAAAAAATTGATAAAAATATTATTTGGCAATTTAGAATATACTTGTCAGAACAAAAGTTAAATAAAAGAACTCAAGCGCATTATTTAATAGTTATTAGAAATTTCCTTAAGTTTTTGAAAAGAGAATTAAATTTAGATGTAATGGATTTTACTCAAATAGAACTGCCCAAATTACCTGAAAGAGAAATTAAAATACTAAATGAATCTGAACTAGAAAAATTATTGAATGCTCCTAAAGGAAATGATCTTAAATCATTAAGAGATAAAGCTATATTAGAACTTTTATTTAGCACAGGATTAAGGGTTTCTGAGCTATGTTCTTTAAATAGAGATATAGAGATAGATAAAGGTGAAATTGCTATAAAAGGAAAAGGTGATAAAATAAGAACTGTATTTTTATCAGAGCGTGCTAAGAAAGCACTTAAAGAATATCTTCAAAATAGAACCGATGACCATCCTGCTTTGTTTATTTCATTAGCTAGGAATATGGAACCTAAAAGACTTTCTGTAAGAGCTATTCAAAAAATTATCAAATTTTACGCTATTAAAGTTGGTATTATAAAAAATGTTCATCCCCATGTTTTAAGACACCAATTAGCTACTTTTTTAATTTCTGCAGGAGTTAATTTGAGGGTTGTCCAAGAAATTTTAGGACATAAAAATATTTCAACAACGCAAGTTTATACTCATATTTCAAGGCCAGAATTAAAAGAAATTTATGAAAAAATTATCAATAAGAAATTGAAATAATAACTCAAATATTGACAATTTAAAATATTGCTTTATAATTTTTTTATACAACGTGGTCGAAGAAATGAGGCAGGCTTTAATGCCGTAAGGCCTCATGAGACAAAAATGAAAACAAGAGAGGAAAAAGAAAAAATAGTAAAGGAATTAAAACAATTTTTTGAAAAATCTTCAAAGATTTTTTTTATTAGTCTTTTGAATCTTAATGCTGAAATTCAAAACTCTTTAAGAGATCAGATAAAAAAAATCGGAGGTATTTTAAAAATTGCTAGAAAAACCCTGATCAAATTAGCTAATCCTGATTTAGACTTAGAACAAGAAAAATTTAAAATTCCTTTTGGACTTATTTTCGATTTTAATGATACAAAAAATATAGAGATATTTAAAATCTTAACTGAATTTAATAAAACTTATAATCTCACTATTATCGAAGGATTAATGCAAAATAAAGTTTTGAGTCCTAAAGAAATAATTGAAATAGGTAAGCTCCCATCTTACGAAGTTTTACTTCAAAAATACAACTACCTTTTGAAATCACTATTAGGACGATTAGTATTCAATTTAAAAATCCCTATTTCAAAATTAACTTTGGTCGTAAATAATATTATAAAATAATGGAGGAAAAAGTTAAGAAAATAGCAGAGGAGATAGAAAATTTGACTGTAATAGAGCTGAACGAATTGATTAAAATTTTGGAAGAAAAATTTGGGCCAGCAGTTATGCCTGTTCAAGGAGTGGTTCCTCAAGCTGCAAGTACTGAATCAACAACTGCTGCTCCTTCTAAAGTTAATGTTATTTTAGTTGATGCTGGAGCTAATAAAATTCAAGTAATAAAAGCTTTAAGAGAAATAAATCCAAATCTTGGTTTGAAAGAAGCAAAAGATATTGTAGATAATCCTCCTCAAACAATCAAAGAAAATGTTGCTATTGAAGAAGCAAATAAAATAAAAGAAAAAATCGAAAGCGCTGGCGGAAAGGTTGAAATTAAATAAATTATTTTGTAAAATTTTAAAAGGTCGTGATTAACTTTTAAAATATTTTTCAAAAATGGAAAATAAAAATTTGGTTACAGTCGTAGTAGTTTTAGTGGTTCTTGTCGTATTGGGATTATTAGCTTGGTGGTATTTACAACAAAGAGCTCAAGTAGCTCCTACACCAGCTCCTACACCAACAGAAATGCCTCAATCACCGGTTCCAGCTCCAGTCCCAGCAGCTCCAGAAGGAACAGTTACTCCTGAGGCATCTCCTGTACCAGAAGGTGTTCCAGCTCCTGAAGCTCCAGCTCCTCAACCATAAGTTCTACAACCATAACAGTTAAAGAAAGCAATAATAAAAGAGGAAGCCCTTAAAGGCTTCCTCTTTTAATTTTGGCCCCGACGGGAGTCGAACCCGTATTTCCGCCTTGAAAGAGCGGTGTCCTAGCCGTTAGACGACGGGGCCATGAGAATTAAAATAGGCACGGGTGGGATTCGAACCCACGTTGAACGGTTTTGCAGACCGTCCCCTAACCACTCGGGCACCGTGCCACTTATTTAATTATAATAGATATTTTTCAAAATTACAAAATACTAAACATCTTCTGAGATTATAGACTTTTAGAAAAAATTGCAAGAAAATCCTAAATATTTTTACTAATTTCAGCTAATTAATGATATTCATTTTTCTTCTTTTAATTCTTTTAATATTTTATCAATTTCTTGAGCCTCTTTTAAATCCTTAGAATATTGAAAAATAATTTTTTTTGGTAAATATCTTAAATAAATGCATTCTTTTAATTCATTTTTTATTTTGATAGAATCTTTATTTAAATCAGAGATAACTTCTTTGGCTTTTTCGTCAGGAAAAACACTAATTTTTACTTTCATAATACCACCTTTTTGAGGTAAACTTACATCCAAAACGGTAAAAATGATATTTGGATCAATTCTTTCTCGTAAAATTTTTGATAATATTTCCATAAGTAAAAATTTTTTTCTTTCTATCCTCATTGAAAAACTAAAATATCTCCTATTTCGATATCAGTTTTAGTATTGATAATTAAACCACAAAGATTACCTTCTAAGACTTCTTTAACTGGTAATTTATTAGATTCTAAGCTGATAACTTTACCTTTTCCAATAATACTATTATCTCTTATAATCAAAACTCGATCATTTAAAGAGACTTTCCCTAAAATTACTTTACCCCCAATAGTTTTCTTTGTAGAGGTTTTACTAAAAGTAGCTAATACTTCTAATTTTCCTTTTTCAGGTGATTCTGTCTTTTTAATTTGTACAAGTTCATTTAAAATTTCTTCTAATTCATAAATTACTTTTACATCAATAAGTTTTAAATTTAACGCCTTAACCTCTTCATAGATAGCCTTTGGATTTTTTAAATTAAATGAAATTATAATCGAGTTAGTATCTTTTGCTAATTTTAAATCTTCAGTAGTGACTATACCTAAATCCCTTTTAATAATCTTAATACCGATTTTCTGCTCTTCAGCGATTTTTATTAATAATTTCTCAATACCTTCTAATGAGCCTACAAGATCAGCTTTTATAATTAAGGAAATTTCAAAAGTTTTCTCTGGTGGTTCAATAACTATAGGCTTACGAAAGCTTAATTCTATTTCTTGAAGTTCTTCTTTTATGCTCTCTATTTGATTTTTGTCTCCTATTTTGAAAAGTTCACCAGCTATAGGTAAATTTTCAAATGTGCCAACTAAAATAGGGGAAGAAGGTTCAGAAACTTTTAATGGTTTACCAAATGGATTTTCAATAAATTTAATTTTCCCATAGCTTGAAGAAGTAATTATGTAATCTCCAATTTTAACTTTACCATCTAAAATTATACATCCTGCTAAAATTCCTCTTTTTGGATCTTTAATTGTTTCTAAAATATAACCCTCACCATTTTTATTTTCGTCATATTTAAGTTCCAACATTTCAGCCATTATGAGTATAATTTCAAGTAAATCATCTATACCAATTCCTTTTAAAGCAGAAATATTTACTGAAGGAACATCACCACCCCAATCTTCCACAATTACTCCTAAATCACTTAATTCTTTTTTCACTTTTTCTGGATTAGCATTAGGTTTATCTATCTTATTAATAGCAACTATAAAAGGAAGATTATGTTTTTTAATAAGTTCTAAAGATTCTATTGTTTGAGGTTTAACTCCTTCATCAGCAGCTATTATTAAAATAGCAATATCAGCTACTTTAGCTCCTTTTTCTCTTAGTTTTTCAAAAGCTGCATGTCCAGGCGTATCAATAAATGTTATCTTTTCTCCTTTATATTCAATTTCATAAGCACTTACTTTTTGAGTAATTCCGCCAGCTTCTTCCTCAGTAATTTTTGTATTTTGAATAATATCAAGCAAGGTAGTTTTTCCATGATCAATATGTCCAAAAATTGTCACAATAGGGGGTCTTTTTTTCATTGATTTTGAATTAGTTAATAAATAAAGTAAAAACAGAAATTTTAAAGTGCCCGGGGAGGGATTCGAACCCTCACAGGCTTTAAAGCCCACTGGTCCCTAAAACCAGCGCGTCTTCCAATTCCGCCACCCGGGCAAGTATATAAATTGAGTTATCAATTAAATTATAAAAAATAAATTTGTAAAATCCTAATTTATTTTTAATTTTGTAACCATGAATTAATAAACACGAATTAATCACTAATTAAACGAATTAATCACGAATGGATTATTCGTGTATAAATAAATTCGCGACAATTTACAATAATTTGTCAGATTAATGATGTTTAATAAAATACAGACAAAAGGACCTGTTATGATAGCAAGCCCTTTAATTATTATGCTCTCAAATTTTGGAAGTATATTATAATTAAATTTTAAAGATGAAGGAATTTAGTGTTATTGATAGTTTAAGCAAAATAGGAGAAGAAGTAGTTATTTATGGTTGGGTAAATTCTGTAAGAGAACATGGAAAAATAATATTTTTTGATTTAAGAGATAAAACTGGAATAATTCAATGTTTAATTGATGTTCAATCTGAATATTTTGAAATCGCAAAGCTTTTAAAACCTGAATATGTTATTAAAGTACGTGGTATTATAAAAGAAAGAGATCCTAAAATGATAAATCCTGATTTAGAAACAGGCACGATTGAAATGCTTGTAAAGGAAATTGAAATTTTAAATAAAGCTGAACCCCTACCTATTCCTATAGATACAAATGGTTATGAAATTAATGAAGAAGTGAGGCTTAAATATAGATATTTAGATCTTAGAAGAAAAAGAATGATGAGAAATTTGATTATAAGAAGTAAGGTTACTAAATTTGTTAGAGATTTTCTTGTAAGTAAAGGTTTTGTCGAGGTTGAAACACCTATTCTTACAAAATCTACACCTGAGGGTGCAAGAGATTATCTTGTCCCCTCAAGGTTGCATAAAGGCAAATTTTATGCTTTACCTCAATCTCCTCAACAATACAAGCAACTTTTAATGGTAGCAGGTTTAGAAAAATATTTCCAAATTGCTAGGTGTTTTAGAGATGAAGATCCAAGGGGTGACAGACAACCAGAATTTACTCAAATAGACATAGAAATGAGCTTTGTAGAAAGAGAAGATATTTTGAAGCTAGTTGAAGAACTTTTATATGAATTAGTTAAAAATCTTTTCCCAGAAAAAAAGATAAAAGAACATCCATTTCCTATTTATACTTATCAAGAAGTAATGACAAAATACAACTCTGATAAACCTGATTTAAGATCCAATTCAAATGATCCTAATGAACTTGCTTTTGCTTTTGTGGTAGATTTTCCGATGTTTGAATGGAAAGAAACAGAAAATAGATGGGATGCTATGCATCACCCATTTACTCAACCAAAAACTAAATCTGGAAGCAAAGAGAAAAAAGTTTTAATGGAAATTTTAGAGAAGAACCCAGAAGAATTATTGAGTGAACAATATGACGTTGTTTTGAATGGTTATGAGATAGGAGGTGGTAGTATTAGAATTTATGATCCAGAATTATTAATAAAAGTTTTTGAAACAATGGGTAATTCGCGTGAGGATGTTTTAAATAAATTCGGTCACCTACTTGAAGCTTTTAAATATGGTGTTCCTCCTCATGGTGGGATTGCTTTAGGTATAGATAGAATTTTGGCAGTTTTATTAAATGAACCTTCTATAAGAGAAGTAATAGCTTTTCCTAAAACAGGTGAAGCTAGAGATCCAATGATGGGAACACCATCAGAAGTTTCCCAAGAACAATTAGAAGAATTAGGCATTGAAATTAAGAAAGAGGAAGATTTATAATAATTTTTTATAATTTTTATTATAATAATTTTTAAGGGGGAGTAGCTCCAACTGGCAGAGCGGCGGTCTCCAAAACCGCAGGTTGCAGGTTCGAATCCTGCCTCCCCCGCCTTTATACAAAAATTCAGCTTTTATTTCTTTAAAATCGTAAATAAAATTGTAAGAATCAAGCTGATTATTAAAGCAGTTGTGATAGGGAAGTAAAAAACAAAATTTTCTTTTTTAATTAATATATCTCCAGGAAGCAAAGGTAATTTTTCTAAGTTAATCAATTTTAAAATCACTCCCATCAATACTATTAAAAAACCAGTAAGTATAAGTAAATTATCAATTTTCATTTTTAAGAAAATTTTTTACTATTTTTAATAATTCTTTTTTATTTTTAAACCAATAGACATAATTAAGTTTTTTTAACTCATTAATTTGTTTTTTAGCAAATCTTCTAATGTCTTTATAGCATTTTTCAATAGCTGTTTTTAAATCAATTTCACCTTTTACATATTTTCCAAACCATCTATATTCTAAACCAAAACTTATAATTCTTTCAAGGCTTAACCCTAATTTTCTTAATTTTTTTATTTCTTGAATAATTCCTTTAACTCTTTTTATTAGTCTTTTATAAATTTTCCTCTCTAATCTTCTAAAATCAACATAAGGAGCAACTACTAAAATTTCATATTTAGGTTCTTTTTTTAAAGACGGTACTTTACCTAAGAGAGTAGCAATTTCAATAGCTCTTATTAATCTTCTTTTGTTTTCTTTTTGAATAGTTTTAGCTCTTTCTGGATCTAATTTTAATAAAATTTCATAAAGCTCATTAGTGCTAAATTTTTCTAATTCTTTTCTTAATTTATAATTGGGCTTTACATTAGGCAAAACCCAACCTTCTTTTAAAGCTTTTAAATATAAAATTGTACCTCCACAAATAATAGGAACTTTATTTTTTCGATAAATTTTTTTAATGACTTCATCCACATCTTTCAACCATTTTCCGAGAGAGTAACTTCTTTTTGGATGAGCAATATCTAAAAGATAATGTTTTACTATTTTTTTCTCTTTTTCGCTTATTTTTCCGCTGCCGATATTTAAATATTTATAAACCTGCCTAGAATCAGCATTGATAATTTCACCATTTATTTTTAAAGCTAACCAAATAGCAATTTCAGATTTTCCTGAAGCTGTAGCTCCTGTTATAAAAATAACCTTCTTCATTTTATAATTTTAATAAGGTCGTAATTAATTTCATTTAAAAATGAAAAAGTCTCTATTTTTCTTAATTTTAAGCTTAGGTCTATTATTAAACTTTAGCTATGCAGCTGATAAAACAAAAATTTGTAATTTTACAAGGTCATCAAAAAATAATTATGTAATTATTGAAGTTGATCAGCATGCTTTGAAAGCTCATTTAAGTCACGGTGATTTAATGTATGATTCTAACCCTGGTTGCTCTCAAGAAGATCGCAACCCCCAATAATGATCACCATCGAAGATTTTAAAAAAATTGATTTAAGAATAGGCAAAATAGAACAAGCAGAAAAAATCGAAAATACAAAACTAGTAGTTTTAAAAGTTAATTTAGGTAATGAAATCAAAAATATAGTAGCAGGAATAGGGAATAAGTATAGTATCGAAGAATTGATCGGTCAATTAGTAGTGGTTGTTGTTAATTTAGAACCTAAAGAAATTAAAGGAGTTAAAAGCGAAGGAATGATTTTAGCAGCCGATGCTCCCGAAGGTCCTGTTCTGATTGTTCCTCTAGAGCAAGTATTTCCTGGTACACAAGTTAGATAATTAAGAAAGACAATATTCAGCAACAGCAATTTCTAAAGGAAGCGTTAAAAATGGTGGGTCTCTTTTAATACCACTTTCAGCATCAGTGAATAATTTGATGCCTTTTTTAATGTCTTCCAAAGAAATATTTTTAGAAAGGTTAATAATTTTTAATACAACTTCTTCAGGATAAGTTTTTAGAAGCTGATTTTCCCATTTAGGAAGAATTTTTAAAATCAAAATATCTCTTAGAATTTTAATAACAGATTTTGTAAAAACTATCAAATCATAACCTTCTTCATAAGCTTGATGTATTTTTTTAATAGCAGCTTCAAAATTTTTTTGATAAAAAAGCTCTAAAAAGTTTAAAATTTCTTTGTTGCTAATTTTTCCTAGAAATTCTTCGACATATTCTTCATTAATCATTTTGTGAGGATTTAAAGAAAGGACAATTTTTTCAAATAAAGTTTCTGCATCTCTCAAAGAGCCTCCAGCTTCTTCAGCAATTAAATAAAGTGCAGATTCAGTAGTTTGAATACCTTCTTTTTCTGCAATATATTTCAATTTTTTAACTATGTCTTTTAAAGAAACTCGTTTAAAATCAAATCTTTGTACTCTAGAAAGAATTGTAGCTGGTATTTTATCAGGTTCTGTGGTAGCTAAAATGAATATTACATGAGATGGAGGCTCTTCTAATGTTTTTAGTAAAGCATTAAAAGCTGGTTCAGTAAGCATGTGAGCTTCATCAATTATAAAAACTTTATATTTTCCTTGAATAGGTTTAAAGCCAATATGTTCTTTTAAATTACGTATTTCATCTATACCTCTATTTGAAGCAGCATCTAGTTCAATTAAATCTAAAAATTGCCCACTATTGATAGTTTTACAGTTTATACATTCGTCACAGGGCTCATAATCATTTTTTTCTAAATTTAAGCAATTTAAAGCTTTAGCAAAAATTCTTGCTGTTGAAGTTTTCCCTGTTCCTCTTTGACCAGCAAATAAATACCCTTGTGGTAAAGATTGTCTGTTTTTTAAAAAGTTTTTCAATATTTTGACAATAATTTCTTGCCCCACTATCTCGTTAAATTTCTTTGGTCTATATTTTCTGTAATACATTTTTAATAAGATTTTTTAAGTTCTAAAATGATGTTATGATTTTTTAATTTTTCTAATGCTTTGATTTCTAATTGTCTAACTCTTTCTCTGGTAATACCAAAAATTTTACCAACTTCTTCTAAAGTATGCATAATTCCATCTTTTAATCCATATCTTAACATAATTATTTCTTTTTCTCTTGGAGGTAGATCTTCTATAGCTTGCAACAATTTTTGCCTTAATATTTCTAAGCTAGCCTCTTTTTCCGGAGAAATTCCAACATCCTTGATAAGTTCTTTAAGTTCTGTTTCACCTTCTCCTATCGGCTTTTCTAAGGATGTTACATCATATGTTAATTTAAGCAACCTATGAATTTTTCTTTCTGGTATTTTTGATTCTTGAGCTAATTCTTCAGGTGTTGGCTCTCTTCCTAATTCCTCTGTTAGTCTTTTTTTGATTTTATTTAATCTATATAGCTGTTCAATTATATGAACTGGTAATCTTACTGTTCTTGCATGGTCTGCCATAGCTCTAGTAATTGCTTGTCTTATCCACCAAGTGGCATAAGTAGAAAGTTTAAAACCCTTTCTCCAATCAAATCTATCTATAGCTTTAATAAGACCTGCATTTCCTTCTTGAATAAGATCCATAAAAGATAATTTTTTGCTTCTTCCATAATACTTTTTAGCAATACTAAAAACTAATCTTAAATTAGATTTAATTAATCTTTCTCTAGCTTCCATATCACCTTTTGCTGCTCTTTTCGCTAGCTCTTTTTCCTCTTCTGGAGTTAAAAGAGGAATTTTATTGATCTCTTTTAAATAGGATTGGATATGTGGAGGAAGATCTTCGATAGTTTCTAATTCTTTAGCGATTGATTCTTCAGAAAGATCTTCATTCAAATCCCATAACTCCCCACTGCTTTTTATTTCTATTCCTGCAATTTCTAATCTTTCAGCAATTTTTTCTAATAAATCTATGTTTTGCTCAATTTTAGGAAAATAATATAAGATTTCTTTTTCAGTAACAAAACCTTTTGTTTTCCCTTTTTTTATTAGCTCTTGAATTTTTTCTTCAAAAACTTGATCTTTTTTTGTCTTTTTTGTGGCCTTTTTCCTCTCTTTTTTAGGCATTTTTTTCTAATTCTTTTAATCTTTCTGTATAAAATTTTACACTTTTTAAAATGTCTTCCAAATTATCAAAGCCTTTAGAATTTAATAACTGTTGATAAAATTTGATTTTTCTTTTATAATACTCTTTCATAATTTCTTTCTTAATGAACTCCAATTCTTTAAATAAATCTTCATGAAGCAAATTTTCATAATCTCCTCTCGCTTTTAAAATTTCTAGATTTTCTTCATTATTTAAAATTTCATCTATCATATCTCTAAATTCGAAATCTAATTGATTTTTTAAGTCCTCTATGAATTCTTTTTTGTTTAAAACAATTGAGATACTTGCAAATCTTTCTATTAAATTGCTTAATCTATCAAAATTAATTTCAACCCTTTCTTCATAGGGAGCTAATAAATAAGGAGAATCTATTTTGTCTAATTCTTCTATTAAAAAACTTTCTCTTATCTTAACAATTTCTGATAATTTTGAAATATAATACGCTCTTTTTATGTTATCTAAAAATTTTATAAAGGGTAATACTAACAAAATAGCCTCCCTTTTCTTGTCTAGAATATCCAAATCATAATCCCTTTGTATAATTTCTAACAAATATTCTATAAAATCTATTTTTTGTAAATTATCTACTTTTTCATTGTTTTCAAAAAATTCAGCTAAGTCTTTATAAGGTCCAAATTTTAATTTGTATATTTCAAATCCTTCCTTTAAGGCCATTAATCCTGCTCTCATACTAGCTTTAAATCCAGCTAAATCATTATCAAAAGCAAATACAATTTTTTTACAATATCTTTTTAAAATTTTGAGTTGATTTTCTGTTAATGAAGAACCAGAAACTGCTACAATATTTTTTAAACCTTCTTGATAAGCCAATATTAAATCAAACTGTCCCTCAGTAATTATTACTTCATTTTTTGCTTCTATGTTTTCTAAAGAATAAACTAAACCATAAATAAAGTTATTTTTCTTAAAAATTTTAGTTTCCGGGCTATTTAAATATTTAGGAGCATTTTCTTTTTCTACAAACAACCTTCCTGTAAAACCAACTATCCTTTTTTTATGGTCAATTAAAGGAAAAATTATTCTGCTTTGAAATTTATCTTCTTTTCTTTCATTCAATAAACCACTTTCCATAATTTCATTTAGAGAATAGCCTAAATTGAAAAGATAATCCCTTAAATGACTTCCTTCTTCTGCATATCCTATATCAAAAAATTCTATAGTATTTTCTTTTAATCCTCTATTTTTAAGATATTTAATAACCTCTTCTTTTTGTCTTAAATTTCTTTTATAATAATTCATAGCAATTTTATTTATTTCTAATATTTTCTTAATTTCGCTAAGATCTACGGTTTCTTCAGGAGAGCTTTTTATGTCTATACCTAATTTTTCTGCCAATCTATTTATTGCTTCTTTAAATTCTAATCCCTCTATTCTCATATAAAAAGTTACTACATCACCCGCAGCTCCACAGCCAAAGCATTTAAACATTTGTCTTGAAGGAGAAACAAAAAATGAAGGGTTTTTTTCTTGATGAAAAGGGCATAAACCTCTATAGTAACTTCCTACTTTCTTTAGTTCAACATAATTTCCTATAAATTCTACAATATCCAATTTTTCTTTAATTTCTTGTATAATTCTTTCTAGCATTTTCAATTAAAATTATAAATATGTTGCAAAATTCATTAAAATTAGATTAAAATTAATTAAAATGAGTAAAGTAAAAAACGAACAATTAGAAAAAGAAATAATAAGAATTAATGCTGAGGGTATGCCATTAGGAAGATTAGCAACGTTGATTGCTCATTATTTACAAGGAAAGCATAAGGTAAATTATGCTCCTTATATTGATTTTCCTGTTTTTGTAGAAATTGAAAATTGGAGTAAGATAGTTTTTACTGGTGATAAGCTTGATAAAAAAATAATTTATAAACATACAGGATATATAGGGCATTTAAAAGAATATAAATTAAAAGAATTATGGCAAAAAAATCCTTTAAAAGTAATCCAAAAAGCAGTCGCTGGTATGCTTCCTAAGAATAAATTGAGGCAAAAAAGGATTAAAAGAATTATCTTAGTTTAAAAATGGAGGAAGAAATTAAAACAGACGAACAAGAAGAAAAACAAGAATGGGAAAAATTGGAAAATGTTGAAGAGAATTTACAAGTTTTGGAAGAATATGAAAAAGCAGAAGAGAAGGAGGAAGAGAAAAAACAAGAAGAATTTATTTCTGCACCTAAAGTAGAGGATGGTAAATATGTAGAAGGTATTGGTAGAAGAAAAGAAGCTGTAGCAAGGGTAAGAATATGGAATAACCCTGAAGGAAAAAGTATGCAAATATTTGTAAATGATCGTCATTATACCGAATATTTTCCAGCTTTATATTTACAAAAAAGCGCTGATGCTCCTTTGAGGAAATTAAAATTATTTAATCAATATAAAGTAACAGTTAAAGTTAAAGGTGGAGGATTACATGGTCAGGCTGATGCTATTAAATTAGGTTTAGCAAGAGCTTTAGTTAAACTAAATCCAGAATGGAGGCCCAGACTTAAAAAAGCTGGCCTTTTGACAAGAGATCCAAGAGAAGTAGAAAGAAAAAAGTATGGACTTAAGAAAGCAAGAAGGGCTCCTCAATGGCATAAAAGATAATAAATGTTAAAGTTTGATTTATATCTAATAATATTAATTTGTCTTTTATATTTAATAGGCAGCTTTATAGCTTATGAAATAACCTTAGCAAATTTAGATAATATTTCAGGAGGCTTAAATACTTTTTATAAATATTTGCTTTTAAATATATTTTTCCCTATCTTAGGATTTATATTTTTTTCTCTTATTAAATGGAGAATTATTAAAAGATTAGCTCCTATCTTACTTTTTCTTTCTATGCTTTTTCTTATCTTAGCTTTTATTCCTATTTTTAAATTACCTGGGCAAACCACAGCAAGATGGTTTAAATTATGGTTTATCTCTTTCCAGCCAGCAGAATTTATAAAATTTTCTGCGCTTTTATTTTTAGCGTTCTTAGTTCCATTATTTACAAAGGATAAAACATATTTTTGGCTTTCACTTTTTATAATAGGATTAATCTCATTTTTAATATTTATTCAACCAGCTCTTTCAAATTTAGTTATATTTTTAGTAAGTATTTCAGCAGGTCTGCTTTCAGTTAGATATTCGAATAAATATTTATTAGTTTTACTTATGATTATGATTTTGATAATAGGATTAAGTTTTTCACAAGAATATAGAATTAAAAGAATTTTAGGAATAATCAAAGGAGATGAAAAAGGTATAGCTTTTCAACTCAAACAAACAAGATTAGCAATAAGCTCTGGTGGACTTTTTGGTAAAGGTTTAGGTAATTCAGAATTTAAAATAATAGGAATTCCATTGATGCTTACAGATTCTATTTTCGCTATTTATGCAGAAGAAACAGGCTTTATAGGATCTTTAATTTTAATATCATTAATTCTTTTATTAGTTTTAAGAATTTTTGCTAAAGCTCACAAAATAACAAATGAAGAGAAAAAATTTTTTTGTTATGGAGTAGGTTGTTGGATTTCTGCTCAAGCATTTATTCATATAATTTCCAATATATTTTTAACTACAGGTATTCCACTTCCATTTATAAGCTACGGACCATCAAGTCAATTTGCCATTATGTCGGCCTTAGGTATTATAAATAATATAGAAAATTCATAAAAATGGACAAAATTATTCTTTGTTTAACAGGAGGAACTACTGGTGGACATTTTTTCCCCTTATTAAATGTTGCTAAGGAATTTAAAAAAATAATGGAAGAGAAAAGATGGGATTATGAAATATTTTATTTGGGAGCTGAACCCTTTGATAGAGAATTAATGCAAAAATATGATATTCAAATTATTACTATTCCTTCTGCTAAAATTAGAAGATATTTTGATCTTAGAAATTTTCTTGATATTTTCAAATTTCCTATTGGTTTTTTAAAAGCTTTGTGGATTCTTTACTTAAAAATGCCTAATGTTATTTTTTCAAAAGGAGGATATGGTACTTTAGAAGTTGTTTTAGCTGGTTGGTTTTTAAGAATTCCTATTTTAATTCATGAATCTGACGCTATTCCAGGTAGAAGTAACAGAATAGCAGGATTTTTTGCCACAAGAATAGCAGTGAGTTTTGAGAAAGCAAAAAAATATTTTAGTAAAAAGAAAACAGCACTTATTGGCCATCCCATTGATCCAGATTTTGATTCAATTAATCCGGATGAAGAAATATTTAAGAAATTTAATTTAGAAACTGATAAGCCTATTATTTTAGTTTTAGGAGGATCACAGGGCGCAATGAAAATTAATGAAGTGATTATTTTTTCTTTAGATAAACTTTTAATGTTTAGCCAAGTAATCCATCAATTAGGAAAATCTTTGTTTAAAGAATACAAACAAATAGCTGAGGGTTTTATATTAGAAAAAGTTCCAGTTAGAAGAAAATATTATCACCCAATTGATTTTATTGAACATAATGATTTAATTAAGCTTTTAAAAATTTCTGACTTAGTAATTTCTCGAGCTGGTGCTGGGGCTATATTTGAAATTGCTGCTGCTGGAGTACCATCGATTTTAATTCCTCTAAGAAAAGATGTAGCTGGTAAACACCAGATTGAAAATGCTTATGAATATGCTCATACAGGTGCTGCAGTTGTTATAGAAGAACCTAATTTTACTCCTGACATTCTTTCTTCCGTTGTGCATAAAATTTTAAATGATAAGGCTACTTTAGAGTTTATGAAAAAATCAGCTTTAGAATTTGCTAAAAAAGAAGCGACTAAAATAATAGCAGAAGAATTATCATTTTTAGCCATAAAAGAATGAAAGATAAATTATTAGATTTTTTTTACCATTTTCTTTTAGTAGTATTTTTGTTGGGTTTATCTTTTTTAATTTACTTAAAAATTGAAGAGCCACAGATTGTTGTTATTTTCCACCCTTACCCTGAATCGGCGCATCTTTTACCAAGATCAAATATATTCCATATCACACTTGCTTTTTCTTTCATTATTTTTTATAATTATTTATTCACTCTTTTTGGATTAGATAAAAAATTAATCAATAAAGTAAATACTTTATTTTTCATCATAGGGCTAATTGTTTTAGTTTATTTATTTTATTTAAATTATTAAAAAATGATAGCAGTAATAGAAACCTCAGGAAAACAATTTTTAGTAAAAGAAGGGAATAAAATATTGATTAATAAAACTGATAAAAAAGAAGGAGAAGAAATTATTTTTGATAAAGTTTTACTTGTTAAAAATAACAATATTAAAATTGGCAAACCTTATGTAGAAAATGCAAAAGTTGTTGGAAAAGTTATAAGAAAAATTAAGAAAAAAATTTTAATTATTAAATTCAAACCTAAAACAAGATATAGAAAGAGAAAAGGTTATAAATATTATTTTGATGAAGTGCTTATTGAAAAAATTTTAATATGACCTTAGAAGAAAAGATAGCTAATTTGATTAAAGAAACTATCGAAGATTTAGGTTATAAATTGGTGAAAGTAAAGTTGCATAAAGAAATGGGCAGAGATGCCTTATCTATCTTTATTGATAAAGAAGATGACAAAATAAGTTTAAAGGATTGCGAAATTGTTTCTAAAGCTATTGAGCCAATTTTAGATGAAGCAGATTTAATAAAGACACAGTATTATCTTATAGTATCATCAAGAGGAAATGAGGTATAATTATTAAAAGAGCCCCCGTAGCTCAATAGGTAGAGCAGGGGCCTCTTAAGCCCAAGGTTGCAGGTTCGAGTCCTGCCGGGGGCAATGGTGGGCGTAGCTCAATTGGTTAGAGCGGAGGCCTGTGGAGCCTCAGGTTGCGGGTTCGAGCCCCGTCGCCCACCAAAATGCCTGGGTAGCTCAGTGGTAGAGCGCGGGCCTGAAGAGCCCGGCGTCGGGGGTTCGATTCCCTCCCCAGGCACAAAATGCCAACAATTAATCAATTAGTAAGAAAAGGAAGAGAAAAAAGAAAGGAGAAAAAGAGAGCAACAGCTCTTTTGTGGCATTATAATTCGTTGAAGAAAAAACTAATTTATATGCCAGCTCCTTTTAGAAGAGGAGTATGTATTAGAGTTTACACAATGACACCTAAAAAACCTAATTCTGCTTTGAGAAAAGTTGCTAAGGTAAGATTGAGTAATGGAAAAGAAGTTACTGCTTATATTCCAGGTATAGGGCACAATTTACAAGAACACTCTATTGTTTTAGTAAGAGGTGGAAGAGTAAAAGACCTCCCAGGCGTTAGGTATCATATTGTTAGGGGTGTTTACGATGCTGCTCCTGTAGAAGGGAGAAAACAAGGGCGTTCATTATATGGCGTTAAGAAAGAAAAATAATGGCTAGAAGACCAGTTAAAACTGAAAGAAAATGGCAACCTGACCCTGTTTATAATAGTATTGCTGTTACTAGATTTATTAATAATTTGATGAAAGATGGTAAAAAAACAAAAGCAGCTAAAATATTTTATTCAGCTTTAGATTATATAAAAGAAAAAACAGGTCAAGATCCATTTAAAACATTCCACCAAGCTATTAAAAACGTAGCGCCTTTATTAGAAGTTTGGCCAAGAAGAGTTGCTGGAGCAACCTATTTAGTTCCAAGAGTGGTAAGGGCCGAAAGGAGATTTTCTAAAGCAGTTAAGTGGATTATTGAAGCAGCTAGAAATAAAAAAGGTAAGCCGATGTATATAAAATTAGCAGAAGAATTAATAGCTGCAGCCAATGAAGAAGGAGAAGCGTACAAGAAAAAAGTAGAAATGCATAAATTAGCAGAAATGAACCGAGCCTTCGCCCACTTTGCTTGGTGGGGTAGAAAAAAGAAAAAGTAAAATGCCTAGATTATATCCAATAGAAAAAACAAGAAATATAGGAATTATAGCTCATATTGATGCTGGAAAAACAACAACAACAGAGAGGATTTTATATTATACAGGAATGTCTCATAAGATTGGTGAAGTTCATGAAGGAACAACTGTTACTGACTGGATGCCTCAAGAAAGGGAAAGAGGTATAACTATAACAGCTGCTGCAGTTACTTGTTTTTGGACTCAAAGTTATAAAAAACAAGCTGAAACCAGAGAAGAAAGAATAAAAGGTGAATATAAAATTAACATTATTGATACCCCAGGACATGTTGATTTTACTGCTGAAGTAGAAAGATCCTTACGTGTTTTAGATGGTGCTATTGTAGTTTTTGATGGAGTTCAAGGAGTAGAAGCTCAATCAGAAACTGTTTGGCATCAAGCAGATAAATATAAAGTTCCTAGGTTATGTTTTATTAATAAATTAGACAGGATGGGTGCTAGTTTCGAGAACTCCTTAAAATCTATTCATAATCGTCTTACGAAAAATGCTGTGCCTGTAACTATTCCTATTGGTTTAGAAGAAAACTTTAAAGGTGTTATTGATCTTATAACAATGAAAGCAGTATATTTTGAGGGAGATAAAGGTGAGATCGTAAAATATGAAGAAATACCAAGCAACTTAAAAAATTATGCCGAAGAATATAGAAATTTTATGTTGGAAAAATTAGCAGAAGCAGACGAAGAATTTATGGAAAAATATTTTGCTAATGAATTTACAGAAGATGATATCAGAAAAGCTATTAGAAGAGCTTGCATTAATTATACTTTCATTCCAGTTTACGCTGGTTCAGCCTTAAAAAACAAAGGTGTTCAATTAATTTTAGATGGAGTTATAGATTTCTTACCTTCACCTGTAGATTTGACAGATATTAAAGGTTGGGATCCTAAAACTAATGCTGAAATTTTCAGAAAGCCCGATGACAATGAGCCATTTTGTGCTTTAGCTTTTAAGCTTGCTGTGGATCCATTTGTAGGATCTTTAACTTATATAAGAGTTTATTCAGGGGTTCTTAAAAGAGGAGATACTGTTTTAAATTCAAGGACAAATGAAACATTTAGAGCAGGAAGAATTGTAAGAATGCATGCAAATCATAAAGAGGAAATAGAAGAATTATTTGCAGGCGATATAGGAGCTTTAGTAGGAGTTAAAGAACTAAAAACTGGGGATACCATTTGTGATCCTAAAAACCCTATAATGTTAGAAAGTATAAAATTTGCTGAGCCTGTTATATGGATGAAAATAGAACCAAAAACCAAACAAGACCAAGAAAAAATGGGAATTTACCTTAAAGCTCTATCAGATGAAGATCCAACTTTTAAAATAAAAGTAGATCCTGAAACAGGTGAAACTTTAATTGGTGGAATGGGTGAGTTACATTTAGAAATTATGGTAGATAGATTGAAAAGAGAATTCAAAGTAGAAACAAACGTAGGAACTCCTCAAGTAGCATATAGAGAAACAATTACCAAAGCTGTAGAAGCAGAAGGGAAGTATATAAGACAAAGCGGTGGTAGAGGACAGTATGGCCATGTAGTTATTAGAGTTGAACCATTAGAAAGAGATAAAGGTTTTGAGTTTGTTAATGCTATTAAGGGAGGAGTAATTCCAGATAATTTTATACCAGCTGTTGAAAAAGGTATTAGAGAAGCAATGGAGAAAGGAGTTATAGCAGGATATCCTGTAACAGATGTTAGGGTAATTTTATTTGATGGCTCTTTTCATGAAGTTGATTCTTCAGACTTAGCTTTTAAAATTGCAGCAGAAATAGCTTTTAAAGATGCTGTTAAAAAAGCTAATCCTATTTTCTTAGAGCCTATTATGAAATTAGAGGTTATAGTTCCTTCAGAATTTTTAGGAGATGTTACAGGTGATTTAGCTAGTAGAAGAGCAAAAATTGAAGAAGTTGAGGATTTAGGAGAAATGAAAAAAATTTTAGCAAGGGTTCCATTAGCTGAAATGTTTGGTTATGTAACAGTTTTAAGATCTTTAACCCAAGGTAGAGGATTCAGCTATATGGAATTTTCTCATTATCAAGAAGTTCCTCAATATTTGTTTGATGTAATTTTAAATAATAGACAAAAGATTAAAAAATAATTTATGAAAAATAAAGGTCAATTTTTAGTAGAAGTTTTAATAACTATAGTTATTTTAATTATATTAACAGTTACTCTATTCTATGTTTTTTCTGTGCTTCCCCGTGCTATAAGATATTCTGAGGATAGTTTGATTGTTTTTAATTTATCTAATAATTACATAAATATATTAAATGGAATTTCAAGAAAAAATTTCCAAGCTTTAGATATGCTGTCTAAAGATACAGATTATTATTTAGCAGCAACTAGTTCTGGATATGAGATAAAAGAAGGGAGAAATTATTTTTCTTACATAGGAGAAAATTATGCGGTTTGGTTTAGAGTAGTAGATCCTATTTTTGAAAATGATCCTGCAAAAAAGCTTATAGAAATATATGTGCAAACACCAAGTTATATTTATTCATCCCCATTAATTCTTACAAATCTTAGAGAATTTGTTTTTCTTCAAGATGAATGGAGCGAAGCAACAACTAGTATAATCACTGTAACTCCTACAACAACAATTAAGCAATTTTCAACGTCATCAAATCTAAGCACAAATGGGGAAGTTTACTTACCATAAAAAAGCCTTTACTTTAATAGAATTATTAACATATTTAGGAGTTGTTTCTATTATTTTAATTTTGACTTTTGCTATTTTCTATGCTATAATATTTTATTCAACTGCTTATGCAGATAGGGTAACCTTAAGAACAGAAATGTATAAAATTTTACAAAAATTTTATTATAACTCTATAATTGCTAAAAATGCTTCAACTTCCCCTAATTCAATAAAGTTCATTTTTGATAATAATTTCGAAAACTATTTTGTGTCATCATCAGCGATATTTTTAGAAAATAATTCAGGAATTTCAAAATTTACATCAGATCAAATATTAGTTAACAATTTTTCAGTTGCAACATCAGGTCCATTTATTAATGTTAATATATCATTGAAAAATTTAAAAGGAAATTATACCATTAATGCAACATCTGTAATTTATTTATGGAACGAGTAAAAAGAGGAGAAATAACTTTTGCTTTAATAATACTTCTTTTTGTGTTAGGGGTTACATTAGCAATAGGAGCAGCATTTGTTGTAAGTAAAGAAATTAATTTTTCAAATTTAATTTTAAGAAGTAGTAAATGGTTCTCTTCTGCATTATCATCATTGAATTATGGATTATATAAATTAAATATGGTTAAAGAAGTTGTTCCAGGTCAAGAAGTTACAATTCCTTATTTTGGCAAAGAAAATTTGTTACCTTTATTTTATTGGCCCTCTACAATTACAATTTTAGGAGGAGAAATTTCTCCTATTACTTATCAAGGATATTTTGGCTTTAAAGATTTATTCTATCCTGTAAGTTGGCTGTTTAACTGGTTAGTTGTAAGAGAAGGTGGTCAAATTAAAAGTATAACAATTCAAGAAGGAACCTCTGAAGGAGGAACACAAATTCAAAATTTAGGAGGATTATATTATTATTATGATGATACAAATACAGGATGTTTATTTATAAAAATATTTAATTTTGTTTATGCAGTAACTCAAACAGATATCTATTTAACTTGTGGAGAAGGAAGCACTGTTTTAAACGATGGCTATACTGAAACAGGAAAAATTTTGGGAGATAATACTTCTACTTCCGGTACTATAGAAAATTATGTTGCAGAATTAGAATTTTCAGAACCTAAGTATGTAAGTTATGTTTCTATTTATTTAAATAATATTTCTTCAGGCGCATATGTTGAAGTTTCTTATTTTCCGATAGGCACTAACCAAATACCAGTTGCTGTTGCAAGCACAACTATTACAGGAAGTTATGTAAATCTAAATGTTAATCAAAATACTCAAAAAATAAGAATAGCAGTTAAGCCTAATAATGAAAATATTCAAGCTTCTTTAATGGAATTTTATGCATATGGTTACTAAAAATAGCCGAGGTGGCGGAATAGGTAGACGCGCAAGGTTCAGAGCCTTGTGGCCTTAAGGCTGTGTGGGTTCGAATCCCACCCTCGGCAATATAATTTTTCTCTTTTAATATTTTTTGGTCGTATTATTATTTTTGATATTATAATGGAGCAGCAAATAGTTATGGAAAAAACAACACAAACCCCTAAGGTTAAAAAAATGACAAAGAAAATTGTAAAGCAAGAAGGTGTTGTTAAAATAATCCCACTTGGTGGTTTAGAAGAAGTTGGTAGAAATTTAACAGTCTTAGAGTGGGTTCCTAAAAATGGAAAGGAGCAAATTATTGTAATTGATTTAGGTTTGGGTTATCCAGAAACTGAAAATATGTTAGGAGTAGATTATATTATTCCTAATGTTGAATATTTATCTCAAAATAAGGATAAAATTATAGGAATTTTAATAACTCATGGTCATTATGATCATATTGGTGCAATCCCATATTTAATTGATAAAATAGGTAATCCTCCAATTTATACTACCCCACTTACAAAAGGACTAATAATAAAAAGACAACAAGATTTCCCAAACTCTCCCAAATTGGAGATCCATGAGATTAGAAAAGATGATTATAAAACATTAAAGCTGGGTTCATTTGTAATTGATTATTTTCATGTAAATCATAATATCCCAGACTCTATAGGATTTATGATACAAACTCCTGTTGGAAACATTATGCATACAGGAGATTTTAAGATTGATTTTACACCTTTTTTCGATAAACCCGCAGATCTTTCAAGAATAGTTAAATTAGCCCATAGAGGAGTTGATCTTTTAATGATAGATTCTACAAACGCTCCAGAACCAGGACATATTATTTCAGAAAGAAAGATTATGGAAAATCTAGAAGAAATATTTAAAAAAGCAAATGGAAGGATAATAGCTTCTACCTTCGCCTCCTTAATTGAAAGAATTCAACAGCTTATATATTTAGCTGGTTTATATGGAAGAAAAGTTGTAGTTGATGGCCATACAATGAGAATAAATGTTGAAGTTGCTAAAAGATTAGGATATCTTAAATATGAAAAAGGAATATTTATTAGGCCTGAAGATTCATTTAAGTTACCTCCTAATAGAGTTTTGATAATTTGTACTGGTTCTCAAGCAGAAGAAGGTTCAGCTTTAATGAGAATAGCAAATAGAGAGCATAAATATTTTAGAATTATAAAAAATGATACTGTTATATTTTCTTCTTCTGTAATTCCTGGTAATGAAAGAATTATTCAGAATTTAAAAGATACATTAACAAAACAAGGAGCAAAAATTTATCATTATCAAATGATGGATATTCATGCTTCAGGACACGCCTTTGCTGATGATATTAGATTATTTATAAATTTAGTGAAACCTAAATATTTAATGCCTGTTCATGGTCATTATTATATGATGAAAGCCGTCGAAGAAATAGGCTTAGATTTAGGAATTGACAAAGAAAAAATAATAATAGCAAGTAATGGCCAAGTTGTAAAAATGTTCCCAGATAGAATAGAATTAACAAATGAGAAAGTGCCAGCTAATTTAGTTTATGTAGATGGTTTAGGTTTAGGAAATGTTGGTGATGTTGTTTTAAGAGATAGAAAGGCTTTAGCAACAGAAGGAATGTTTGTTGTTATTGTGACAATTGATTCGCAAACAGGAGAACTAAAAACAAGCCCAGATATAATATCAAGAGGATTCGTTTATTTGAGAGAGTCAAAAAATTTATTAAATGAAGTAAGGGAACTTATTAAAAATATAGTAAAAAGAAACACGCAATATTTAGGAGATGAAGCGCCAATAATTCAAGAAGAGCAAATAAAATATTCGCTTAAGGAAGAATTATCAGAATATTTATTTAGAAAAACAGGAAGAAGACCGGTTGTTTTACCTGTAGTTATTAAAGTTTAATTATTTTTTAGGTAAAGTACCTGTTTCTAAATAAAAAATAAGAAAATCTAATTCGCTTAATGTAATATTTAATTTATCTGCTAAATTTTTTAGTTTATTTTCGATTTCTAAATATTTTCTTTTGCTTAAATTTGATGGTATTTCTCTTATTATTTTATTTTTGAACAAGAATCTTAAAATGTGTCTATCTAATATAGCGAAATCTTTGAATCCTATATTCCTTAAAAAATGACTTGCTTCTTTGAATCCTATTCCTTTTAAATTTTTAACAAGCCATTCTCTTAAATAAAAAGCTGATAACTCTTTTATTTTTTCTTTAATTATTTTTTTAAGCTTTCTATTATATAAAATATAATCAACTCTTTTGTTGTAGAATCTATATCCCAATGATTTTAATTTTAAAGAAAGTTGTTTTTTATTATATTTTAAAAAGCCATTATCAATTTTCTTCCAAATTTCTAATGTCTTCTCTAAGCTTGTATTTGCTACAAGTATACAAAAACAAAGCTCTTTAAATAATAAATTTTCATCTTCAATTTTTTTAAATTCTTTCAGTCTATTTCGAATTTTTTTTAAAAGTTTTTTGTCTATATTCATTTTAGAAATTAAATTATATAAAAATGTTTCGTTTTATAATATAATCTTAAATATGGCTAGGTGGCATTCTTTAAAAATTGAAGAGATTTTAGATTTATTATCAACTAGTTTAAGCGGGCTTTCAAGTAAAGAAGCAGGGGAAAGACTAAAGAAATATGGAGCTAATATTTTACCTGAAGAAAAGAAATCAACCTTGAATATTTTTTTAAAGCAATTCAAAAATATATTTAATTTAGTTTTATTTTTTGCTTTAATTTTGAGTATTTTCCTTAAAAAAATTGAAGATGCCTTTGTAATATTATTAATTATATTGGTTAATGTATTTATAGGATTTTTCTTTGAAATAAGAGCAGAAAAAACCTTAGAAAAACTTAAAAAAATTTTTAAACCGAAAGCAAAAGTATTAAGAGATAAAGACTTAAATGAAATACCTATAGAAGAATTAGTACCAGGAGATATTGTTTTTGTTGAAGAAGGAGATGTTATTCCTGCAGATTTAAGATTTTTTGAGGTTGAAAATTTAAAAATTGATGAGTCTATTTTAACGGGAGAATCTTTGCCTGTAGAAAAAGATATAAAACCACTTGATGAAAATACTCCAATTCCTGAAAGGAAAAATATCGGTTTTATGGGAAGTTATGTGGTTGAAGGCAGGGGAAAAGGAATTGTTTTTGCGACAGGAGTTAATACTTATATAGGCTCAATTTATGAAAAGTTTAAAAAGATTGAACAATTTGCTCCCCATTTTGAGAGGCTTTCTAGAGATTTAATTTTGAAAATGTTTTTGATCGCTCTCTCAACTTCTATTTTGATCCTCTATTTTGCTTTTCAAAGAAATTATTTATGGTCAGAAACTTTACTTTTTGTTCTGTCTTCGTTTATTTCTTCTATCCCAGAAGGCTTACCAGTAATTATTACTGTTTTATTGGTTGTTAGCGCTTATGGTTTAATTAAAAAGAATGTTTTTGTAAGAAATTTCCAAGCAGTAGAAAATTTATCAGTTATTAATCTTTTGCTTTCTGACAAAACAGGAACTTTAACTGAAAATGTTATGACAGTAAGAAAAATCTATGTTGATAATGAAGAAATTGAAGTAACTGGAGAAGGATATTCTTTAGAAGGAAAATTTTTAAAAGATGGAAAAGAAATAAATATTTTTGAAAATTACCCACTTATAAAGCTTTTAAACATTGCAGCTATTGTAAGCGAAGGAGAAATTATTAAATTATCCAAATCAAGCGACCGAATAGAATCTACCCGAATTACACGACCGAATAATGATATCTACTCGAATAAAGGACCGAATAACCTAGCCGAATATCAACCGAATGATAATATCTACTCGAACGATAACCGAATAAAAAGATTCGGTCATAATTCGGGTGAAGTATTAGGTGAAAATTCGGATAATATGATAATAAAATTTAAAGGAAATCCAAGAGATATTGCCTTGCTTGTTCTTTTAGAAAAAGCAGGAATAAAACAAGCACAAATTTTAGAAACGGAAAAAATAATCAAAAGAGAGCCTTTTTCAAGAATAAGAAAACATAAAAGAGTAATTGTAAAGCACGAAAGAATTGAATCTTATTATATCGGAGCTTTTGAAAAAATTATTGAAAATTCAAATTTTATTTTAAGAAAGGATGGAATATTTGATTTCGAAAATAAAGAAGAAGTTTTAAATAAAGGCTTAGAATATGCTAAAAATGGCTTTTCTGTCTTAGCTGCCGCTTTTAATGAAGGAGAAAAAGAGGAAAATTTAATTTTTGTAGGTCTTATTGCTTTATATGATCCACCTAAAAAAGGAGTTAAAGAAACAATTAAAAAATTAAAATCAGCGGGAATTGATATAAGAATTTTAACTGGCGATCATAAAGAAACTGCTGTTTATATTGCTAAAGAGGTTGGTTTTGAAAATTTAAATGTTTTAGATCAAAAAGAAATTGAAAATTTAACTGAAAAAGAACTTTTAGAAAAAATCAAAGATACTTATATTTTTGCAAGAATTACTCCAGAAACCAAACTTAAAATTTTAGAACTTTATCAAAAACTTGGTTTTTCGGTTGCTTATATAGGAGATGGTGTTAATGACGTTTTAGGCCTAAAAAATGCTGAAATCGGCATCTGTATGGGCAAAAGGGGTTCAGAAATCGCAAGATCAGCTAGTGATATTATTCTATTAGATGATAACTTAGAAAATTTAATTGAAAGCATTAAAGAAGGCAGAAAAGTTTATAACAATTTAAAAAGAGTTGTCTTCTTTTTAATTACTACTAACGTTGCAGAAAGTTTAACAATTTTAAGTGCTTTAATTACAGGATTACCATTTATTTTAAGACCAACACATATTTTGTTTTTAAACTTTGTTACTGATACTCTAGTTGGTACAGGCTTAGCTTTTGAAAAAGAACATGGTTATGAGCTTATTTCAGGACCGAGAAAAGCTAAAGAATCATTAATATCTTTTGACCTAATTCCATTTCTTCTTATGATGGCAACAATAATGACAATTTTAACTTTTTTAATTTTCCAAAATGAATATCCATTTGATTTAGATAAAGCAAGAACCTATGCCTTTTTAGTAATGAGTTTTACCCAAATTTATAATGCTTTAAACTTAAGGTCATTTAATCAAAGCATCTTAAAACTTAATATTAAGGGTAATTTTTATCTAATTTTAGGAATTGTATTTTCAGTATTCTTACAATATTTCGTGATTTTTTATCCTCAGGCAAGAAATATTTTGAATTTTGCACCTATTAAAATTGAAGAATTTGTTATTATTTTTATGCTTTCTTCTTTAGTTTTAATAATAGGAGAAATCTATAAAGCAATTAAGAGAAAAATAAGGCGATAAAATGAACAAGTTTATCCACAATTTTTTTACAATTATTTTTTTGAATATAATATTTTTAATTAGGTCGAATTAAGGGAAATTATAGAATGAAAAATAAAATAATTTTGTTTGCTTTCTTATCTACTTTAATTTTTATTACTTATGCACACGCTCAATTAACTAGCTATCAAAAGGCCGAAGAAATTTTCCCAATTTTAAAATGGCTTGTAAGCACAACTCCATATAATTGGTACTCTTATCTAGTTGATTTAGTAAACAGCTATTCAGTTGCTACAAATTTAAAAATTAATCAAGAAATAAAAAATAGTGATGATGTTTATTTAAAATTTAGAGCTCCTTCTTATGTAAAAGAACCTAATAAAAGAGTTGTTTTAAGAGAAGGTTTTAGTTATCAATATATAAGAGATATTACTGATACTGAAATAAATAACGGCTATACAAAATTTATAGTTCCAGTTTTGCAATTTCCTACTTCACAAAAAGTTTCTTTTGTGTATTTTGGGATTTATGAAGAAGATTCCTCTATTTCTCCGTTAATGCCTGAGAAAAAAGGCTCTATTTTAGTAATAACACCTCCTCTAAAATATACTTATGTTCCTCCTCAACCAAAAATAACTATTATTTCTCAGCCTAGAACACAAGAAATTAGAGAAATAAGACCTAATACAACTACTCAAATTCAATATGCTTTTGAAGTAACAAATGTACCTACTGATACACCATTTTATTTAACCTCATTAACCTTTAGATTGAATCAACAATATCAATGGCCGTTTAAAGAAATTCAAGCAGAAGTTACTAAATCTGATACTACAGAAAGACCAGCCACAGGAACATTACTTACTCCTCCACGTGGTGCTCAGTTAACAGTGACTTTCCCCATTAACTTGAATCTTCCTTTAACAAATGGAACCTATACTGTAATGTTAAAAGGACTTACTTATTCTCCTCAAGATAAAGATTTTCCTTATACAAACGGTTATGTTTCATTCAGGTTTACCTCTGTTACTGCTAAAGATATAAATAACAAGATAGAAGTTAAATCTACAGGAGAAGATGTTTCCCATACTTATAAAATAATAGTTCCTTATTATCCAAATGTGACTATAAACGCTAAAGTTGGATCTGACGAATACCCTGCTTTAGTTTATGAAAAACAAGGAAATATTGCTACATTGTACTTTACTTCCTTTAATGGAAGATTTAATGCTATTCGTGCAGGAATACAACTATCAGCTACTTCTACTTTACCTACAAGAGGAGTGACTACAACAGGAATAACTAATACTATTGAAGTAAATTATGATTGCGGAGGTACTTGTCCAAGAACATACGAAGAATTGGTAGCTAAATTTGGATCTCCAGATAAATGGGCTATTCCTCTTATAAGATGGGATTGGTCAAAAACTGCTCAATATACCTTAAATATGTCTATGAATTGTAGCGGTTGGATACCACAAATAAATAATAGTGATCCTGCAAAAAGTAAAAGTTTTGTTTTTGTTTGCTCAAATAGAAAAGCTTTTGGAAATAACTTTGGCTGGAATAGACAATTAACTGTAAGATTGAATTGGGCACTTACAGGCAATGAAAAGTTAAATTATGAGGTATTTTATCCAGAAGTAGTAAAATTGTCTCTAAAAAATATCCTTCAAAAATCTTTACCAGCTTTGATGTTTAAAGTAAAAAGATAATATTACCAATACTTCAATAATCTCTTTTTTAATTGCTGAAATTGATTATTCTTAAGAGCTTTTCGTATTTCTTTAAATAAATTCAGAATCCAAAAAACATTATGTTCAGTTAAAAGAATTATGCCATATATTTCTTTTTCCTTTAATAAATGACAAATATAAGCCCTTGAATATTTTTGACATACATTACATTTACATTCAGGATCTATAGGTTTTTTGTCTGTAATATATTTGCTTGATTTTAAATTTATTCTTCCTTTATAAGTAAAACCTGTACCATGTCTTGCCCATCTTGTAGGAATAATACAATCAAATAAATCAATTCCTTGTTCAATTGAGTGAAAAATATCATCAACTTCACCTATGCCTAACAGATGTCTTGGTTTATTTTCGTCTAATAAAGGTATTGTCCAATTTAATACTTTAATAATATCTTTTTTACTTTTACCTAAACTTCCTCCAATGCCAAATCCAAAAAATGGCAAAGAATTAATAAACTGAGCTGATTCTTTTCTTAAATCTTCATATTCTCCTCCTTGCACAATTCCAAATATTACTTGGTTTTTTGTCCCTTTAAATTCTTCTAAGCATCTTAATGCCCATCTATGAGTTCTTTTCATTGCTTGTTTTGTATATTCATAACTAGATAATGGAGAAGTGCATTCATCAAAAGCAAAAATAATGTCTGCTTTTAGAATTTTTTGGATTTTTATAGAAAGTTCAGGAGATAAAAATAATTTTTTACCATCATAAGGAGAAACAAATTCCACTCCTTCTTCAAAAATCTTTACTAATGATTTACCTTTTGGGCGCGCGACTCCCAAAGATTTATTGTGATTACGAGCTTCTAAAGGAAAAATATCTGCAACCTTACCTACTCCATGTTCTAAGCCAAAACCTAAACTAAACACTTGAAATCCTCCACTATCAGTCATTAAAGGATAATTAATATTTAAAAATTTATGAAGACCGCCAAATTTTTCAACTATTTTATATCTATCATTATGAAAAAAATGAAAAGTATTGATCATAAAAATTTCACCTCCAAATTTTCTAGCTAAATCAAAACTTATTCCTCTTATTGAACCCTTTGTAGCCACAATAGCAATGTTAGGAGTATGAATTATTCCATGGGGTGTTTTTAAGATTCCTAATCTGGCTCTGGTATTTTTATCTTTTTTAATAATTTTGAAACTAAACATTTTTTTTAATTCAATTTATCCGCATTCATTCGTGCTGTATTCGCATTTATCCGTAAACCACTGAGGAACGCAGATACAACGCAGATGAACGCGGATAATATGAATGATTTATTTGATTGTTGTTTTATATCCGCATTAATCCGTGTTGAAATCCGCGTTAATCCGCGGTTAGTAAAAAATTGTTTTTACTTTTGGTGCTGGAATTTCTAATTTAATTTTATGCGATATCCACCACAAAATATTATCTACTCTATAAGCAGGAATTTTTAATTCTTGACTGATCATTTCTCCAAGCAAAATTGAAGCGAGCCTTAATTCATTTTCAAGCGTAGAAAACTTTCGTAATGGTTGCTCCTTTAATATTTTGGTTAGATATTTTTTAGGAAGCTTAATAAGGTCAAAATTAAGAAAAATTTGTTGAATTTTATAATCAACAAAAATTGTTAAGGTTTCTAATTCATCTTTGTATTTTTTAAAAAGATTGTTTGCTAAAATATATTCAAAATATAAAAGCTGATTAGGTTTTAAAAAATATAAATTCTTATAAAAATCTCTATATTTTTCTACTTCAAGCAAATTAAGACAAAATTCATAAGCATTTTTATTTTCTTCAAAATAATTATCAAAACTTCCATTGTATTTTTTATTAAGCCATCCTAAAGTAGATTTAAATATTTTAAATCTCAATTTTGCTAAAGCGATTCCTTCTTTTGGAGAGACAATTTTTTTGAAAAGAGGAAAAGTTAAATTTTTATTACTCAGACTAATAAATTTAATTAAATCTATAACTCTTTCTGCTAATCCCAAAAATCCTTTTTCTCCTTTATATCGCCAATTTTCCGGAAACTCCCATAACTTAAAATCTAGAGATCTTAATATAAATACAAAATTACTTCTTTGCTTTTTATCAATTTTCTTTATTTTGTTTAAAAATTTATCATCAGCTTCATAATTCTTCAAATTTTTTCGAATTAAATTCAAAATATTCTCACTAGGTTCTTGAATGGTAACTATTTTTGTTTTGTAATCCGAACTTTTTTTCAAAATAAATTCTTTAATCATTTTTAAATTAAAGTTTATAATTTAATAAATGGAAAAGATTTATGTAATATCTTTTAAGAAATGGAAAAGATTTATGTAATATCTCTTGGCGGAAGTTTGGTTGTTCCAAATGAAATAAATATTAAATTCTTAAGCCTATTTAAAAATATTATAGAGAAAAAAATAAAAGAAAACAAGAAATTTATTATTATTGTTGGAGGAGGAAAAACAGCAAGAAATTATCAAAACGCAGCTAAATCTTTAACTAAAGTCTCTAATGAAGACTTAGATTGGTTAGGTATACACGCAACAAGAATTAATGCTCATTTACTTTTGACAATTTTTAGAAAATACGCTTATTTTAGAATAATTAAAAATCCAAAAGAAAAAATTAATTTTAAAGAAAAAATTCTAATCGCTGCAGGCTGGAAACCAGGATTTAGTACAGACTATGACGCAGTTTTGCTTGCGAAAACATACGGTTCAGATACAATTATTAATTTGACCAATGTAGATTATGTTTATGATAAAGATCCAAACAAATTCAAAGATGCAAAACCATTTAAAGAAATCTCTTGGAAAGATTATTTAAAACTTATAGAACAAAAATGGATACCAGGAATGTCAGCACCCTTTGATCCAATAGCCTCTAAATTGGCTCAAAAATTTAAATTTAAAGTAATAATTTTAAATGGAAGAAAATTAAAAAATTTAGAAAATTATTTAGCAAACAAAAGTTTCAAAGGAACAATAATTTATTAGAAATGGAAACCAAAGAAACAAAATCCAAAAATACTCAAATTTTTTAAAAAGTTTTCTTTCAATTTTTATTTCTTAAATGATTGCAATTAATCATTTTTATAGCAACTTTGGTTGTTGTAAAATAACAACTCGATCTTAAAACTAAACAATTTAAAGTATTTAACTTTTCTATATTTCTATAGAAAAATTGAAAATATGATAAAATAATATAAAGGCGTATTTAAATATTTGTTTGAAAATGAAATATAAAGACTTAGAAATAATTTTAAAGGGGTTAGCTAATAAAAAGAGATTAATGATTTTAGATTTTTTAAATAGAACTGGCGAAAATGATACAGGAACTATTGTAGATTATTTAAACACAGATTATAAAATAGTAATTTAACTATTCCTCATCTTGAAAAACTTTTAAAAGCAGGTTTAATAACGAAAAGAAGAGAGGGATTAATTGTTCACTATCAAATTTCTAATTTAGGAAAACGAATTTTACATTTGTTAAAAAATTTTCATCTATAATTTGAGAAATTATGAGAAATTTTAAAAAAATGATAAATAGAATAAATTTAAATTCCTCTTATTTTTGTGAAAAACAAAAAAATAAAATAATAGTATTAATTTCTATATTTCTATAGAAAAATAGAAAATAAATTTTAAAAAGTGATAATTTAAAAAACTTTCACAAAGTTTATATACATAAAATCCACTTTATAATTTCTAGAAAAAATTTTTCTAATTTTTTTAAAAAATATTAAATTTTTAGTGATTTTAGGTGTTTTCTAATTTCTTTTTTAACTTCAGGATGCTGAAGGCTTAGATCAATAATTGCTTTTACAAAATCCACCTTAATACCACAATCATATCTTTTACCTTCAATTTTCACTCCATAAACCGATCTTTTCTTTAAAATACTTTTTAAAGCATCAGCAAGCCTTAGTTCATCTTTATAATTTACATTTTTTAATTCCTCAAATATTTTTGGTATTAAAACATACTTTCCAATAATAGCTTAAATTTGAAGGTGCTTTTGAAGGATCAGGTTTTTCAACGATATCTTTTATTTCATAAATATTTTTTACCTACTTGAACAGCTTTAACTACGCCATAGTGTTTTAAAAATTTTCTTGGTATTTCGCATAAAGCAATAGTGCAATCTCTATATTTTTCAAAAACTTCGATTAGTTGAAGCAAGGCAGGTTTTTACTTATTACAACATCATCTCCAAATAAAACTGCAAAAGGTTCATCCTTTATTAAACACTCAGCCTGTAAAATAGCATCGCCATTACCTTTTTGTTCTTTTTGTCTTACATAAACAAAATTAGCTAAATGAGCAATAGATCTTATTTTATTTAGTATATCTAATTTATTCTTTTGAAAAAGATTATTTTCTAATTCAGGCATATAATCAAAATAATCTTCTATAGCCCTTTTGTGTCTTCCTGTGATAAAAATAATGTCTTCAATGCCAGAATTAATTGCTTCTTCAACAATAAAATGAACCACAGGTTTATCAATTATAGGTAACATCTCTTTGGGTTGAGATTTAGTTGCTGGCAAAAATCTTGTTCCTAATCCTGCTACTGGAATAATTGCTTTTTTTATTAAATTCTGAAAATATTTCTTCATTTTTGCTTTTTGATAAAAAGATTATAAATTAATTTTAGCATATAATATTAAATAAATTAATTTTTTTCGGTTTTTTATTATAATGGAAAATAAAAAATTAAAAATTATAGCTGGTCCTTGTTCTGTAAGCTTAAGAAATATTGCTGATATTTATGAGATAGCTGATATAAAAATAAATGGTCGATATTGTATTTGGGGAACAAGAGTGGTTGGACTTAAATCAAGAACTACTTTTTATAAAGATGGTAAAGGGATGGGAATTGATTTTAATGATTATGTAAAAAGTATAAAAAAAATCGTGAAAAATAAAGATTTATCTCAAATTAAAATATTTAAAAGTATAAAAATTGCACATAAAATTTATAAAGAAACTGGCTTATTAATTGCTACAGAAATTATTGATCCCTTAATTCAACCTCTTTTATATGAAAACATTATTCCCAAAGATAAATTACTTTTATGGAATCCAGCAGTTAATCAACTTGGTTGGCCTATTTTTGTTATGGCTCAATTTATAAAAAGAAATAAGTGGTATTTAGGGATTAAAAATCCAAAATGGTTAGGTGATTATTTAAAAAGAGCTGATTCAAAAAATTATAAGAATAGAACAACAGCAGAAAAAACTTGGGAAGGTTTGGTTCGTTATTCAGGACTAGAAAAAGAAAGAATTATCTTAATTCATAGAGGAGTGGATATACCAGAAAAAAGAAATTATAGAAATTATCCAGTTCATAATTTAGCTATGAGAGTTAAACAACATACAGGTTGCTTATTATTTTTTGATCCCTCACATTCCCATGGTCCTAAAATGCGAGAAAAAATTTTGCCTGCCACAATTAAAGCAATGAAAATGAAAATAGATGAGAAAAATTATTTATATGATGGTATTTTAATCGAAGCGGGAAATTCGGAAACTGATACCGAGCAGCATATTACTATTGAAGAATTGAAAATTTTATGCAAAGAACTTTCGAAATTTAGAGAACTTGAAGGAAGATAAAATTTTATTATGATATAAATTTAAATATGTTAAAACTAAAGTCAAAAATTTTTGAAAAATATAAAGATAAGCTTGTTTATGGTATCACAGACAAAAAAGACGGAAATATGTCAGCAAAATTTGATAAAGTGGAAATAGTTACTAAGAGAAGAGAAAAGGTTTTGAAAAGATTTGGATTTAGTTTAAATGATATAGTGCTTTTAGAACAAAAACATACTGCTAATGTACAAGTTGTTGGGAAGAAACATTTAGGTTTTGCTTTAAATAATGAATCTCCTTTTAATCCAGCCGATGCTCTAATAACTAAAGAAAAAAATATTGTTTTGGGAATTTTTATTGCTGATTGCCTTCCTATTTTCTTTTATGATCCGAAAAAAGAAATAATAGCTTTAGCACATGCAGGATGGAGAGGCCTTTATAAAGGAATACTTAAAAATGTAATCAAAAAGTTTAAAAATTTAGGTTCTCAGACAAAAAATATTTTAGTTTTTATTGGCCCTTCAATCGGACCTTGTCATTATAATGTTGGCGAAGAGCTAATACAAGCTTTTAAGAGAAAATACAGATTTTTGGGTGAAAGTTTCTATAGAAAGTTAAAAGGAACTTTTTATTTGGATTTGTGGAAAATAGCAAAATTAATCCTTTTGAATGGAGGTTTAAAAAGTAAAAATATTGAAATATCAAAAATTTGTACCTATTGTCATAAAAATTTATTTTCGCATCGCAAAAATAAAAATAAAAGAGAAAAACCAGGAATAATGTTTGCTTTCTTTGCTATTAAAAATTGAGTTATAATATATTTGAGTTATTGAGTTATAATATTATAATAAGAATATGGATGGAAGGCTGGTAAGATTGATTTATTGAAGAGCATGCACACTAAGGGATAAAAATATTAAATAATAATATTCCGGGGTAGTTCAGCGGTAGAACGCCTGCCTGTTAAGCAGGATGTCGCAGGTTCGAATCCTGCCCCCGGAGCATTTCAGAATGAATTTTCTCAAAATTAGCGTTTTCTCCTTGTAAAATCTTATCTTTTTCGAGTTCGCAAATTTCTTTAATAAGCCCGGAGTGTTTCTTTAAAATTGCGAACCAGGGGCTATATTCGAAACTTATAGTTTTATCCTTTATCAGAATCTTTTGAAAAGCTAAATGAATTAAATCCTGTTTTTCTTGAAGGGTAGCATTTTCATATAAAATTTTTGCTTTTCTGCAAAGTTCTAACAGATTAACCCCCAAATCATAGTAATCCAGATTAGTTTTTTCTAAATCTTTCAGTCTTTCTTGTAATAACAACATCTCTTTCTCTAGCTCCTCCTTCTTTGCTTTATATTTTTCTAAATCAATTAACCCCTCAAGTCTGTCTTGATAAAGAATGTCTAGTTTGCTTTTAATTTTTTCTATTTTTATTTTTAAATCTCTTTCCAGTATTTTCCTTGTCTCAATTTCTTCTTTATGAGAATCCATAAGTGCTTTCTTAACAAGTTCTAAAATATCATCGGGAATACTTAATCCATCAAATTCTTCAGCAACTCTTTTATCTAAATGTTCAAATTTTATAGGCTTTTTATTTTGTGGGCAATTTTTATAATTTGCACATCTGCTATACCAGTGTTTTTCTTTAGCATACCAAGAAAACCTACTACCACATTCTCCGCAATAAGTGTTTTTACAAGGAGGATTATGCTTTTTATAGAGTGGTGGTCTTGTTCTCTTTAAAATATTTTGCACTTTTTCAAAAAGCTCTTTGCTGATAATTGGTTCATGATTACCAATACCATAAAACTTACCATTCCACCATAATTCGCCACAATAAAAAGGGTCCGTCAAAATTCTATGAATAATGCTGGGAGAAACCTTGCCGCCATTAATACTTCTAAATCCTCTTTCATACATAACATCAGCCAATTGAACAATAGAATATTTCCCAGTAGAATAAAGCTCAAAAATTTCTTTTATATAAACAGCTCTTTCAGGATCTAAAATGTGAATTTTCTTCCCTTTATCTCCAATTGTTTTATAGCCAAATTTTCTACAAGGAAGCCATCCCTCTTCCAATTTTTCTTTTTGTCCCTTTTTGACATTTTCAGAAAGCCTTTTAACATAATATTCAGCAGTAGAAACCTTTACTCTCCACATAAACCAGTCATTAGAGTTAGCGTTTTTATGTAAAATTGTTCCTTCTTTAACTAAATGAACTTCGTTTTCTTCGTTAGAATTTATCCAATCGTCAATTTCAATACATTCTTTAAAATTTCTTGTCAATCTATCAGTTGTTTCTACGATAATCACCGGTATTTTATGAAGTTTTACAAAATGCATCATTTCTTTGAAGGTTTTTCTTTGAACCTTTCCAGACGCAGATTCTGATATACTAAAAACCTTTACCAAATCAAAACCCATCTTCTCGGCATACTCCCTTACAAGCTTTTCCTGAGCTGGCAAAGAATATCCTGTCTCCTCTTGTTCTTTTGATGATACCCGGCAATATCCAACCGCTTTTTTGTTCATTTTTGCCTCCCCCGGGTCAACTTTATATTTTTTTACCCCCAGGTGCTGCTCTATATTTTTTTACCCCCAGGTCTGCTCTATTTATTTTGACCCATCTCAATTATAAAGCAACAATCCAAAAAAGATAAGCCTTTATAATGGCAAATCAAGTTCAGAAATTCCTCTATTTTCGTCATTTTTTCCTTCGTTTCCCTCTTCTTTTTCTTTATTTTCTTCAATGTCCACAAGTGGAATAACAATTATTTGCCTTTTATCCTGCGGATTTTTTTCAATACTTATAAATCCACCAGATTCTAAAGCTGGTAATACTTGTTGCTCAAGATACCACAATTGAATAGACGCAGAAAATTTTTCTTTTATGCCTTTCATAATCACTTTTTTAGTTAGAACCAGACCATCTTTATGAAGCGGTAGAATCACTTTGTAATACACCTCAATAGCGAAAGGCATAATGCCGATCTCTTGGTATTTGCCGATCTCTTTCCAAACTTTTACAGCCTCCATCACGTCTTCTTTTCTTACTAATAATACATCACCAACTACTCTATCAAAGACATAGTTTAAGCCGGTGAAGCATTCAGCTAAAGCCATAAATTTTTTAACATTCCTCATATCCTTAGGAGCAAAATTATCATTTCGCAATTTAAATAGCCCCATTAATAAATCTTCGTTATCTTTAAAATCAATGAATTCAACTGATTTAATTTCTCTTGAGATTTCTCTAAAACCTAAAATCCTCTCCCTCAAAATTTTCAGCCCCTCAGCATTTTCTAAAATTTTATGAAAATCACTGTCAACCTTTTCTTTGATTGATAATTTTATGCTTTCTTCAATTTTCTCTTGAGATATTTCTGGAGATATTATTAATGCTCTTGTTATCTCTTGGTCATCAAGTTTAAGATAAGTAGTAGCGAATGAAACTGCTGGAAAGCCACGAATTAACACGGTCTTAGTTAAATTTCCTCCTTTTTGCGACTTATCCGTTATTTTGATCTCGGTCTCCTTTTTATCATGAGACAGAATTGGTCTAAGCTTTGCCAACAACTCCGGGTGCGGTTGGTCTTGGAAAATTAAATTTTTTCTTTCAAGGTTTATGATAATTTTTTTCTTTTCCCTATCAAACTCTCCAAGCTCATGAAAGAAAGCTTTAGGTGAAGAATACCCAAGTATCAAAACATCCTCGTCGGGAAATAACTTTGCGATGTTCAATAAGATGTGCGACTTGCCAGTTGATGAGAGGGAAGCGATAATTAAATTCAGTTGATCGTCTGGTAGATAAGTTGAAAATTGCACCAAAAAAGCAACAACCTTAGCAATATTGTCTTTCTTAATTATCGGCTCAAGAAATCCGGTTATTTCTTTTACCCCGATGTAGTTTTGATGGCTCATTTTTAGGCTGATGCTCAACTTCTCTTATTTGAGAAGAAGAGCAGTTTGAATTAGTTCGACCCTCAATTGTTTTTAAAATCTTTAAAAATCTAATTAATTTTTTGAGTTCAATATCACTCAACATTTATTTCTGTATCGTAAATCCTGGACTTTAAGGATTTTAAAACCAGAAAATAGCTTTCAGCATTAACTAAAGCATTGCCCTTAAAAAAACTTTCAATAAGTTGATCTAAACCATCTTGCCATTCAAATTCGAACACGCGACGATTATCCCTTCTGGTTTTAAGCACGCCACGCAATTTAACTCCGGAATAAACAAGCCATGCAGCCAAAGCTAACGATGTGGTATGATATACTTTCTCCATTAACTGATTCATGCTAAGACTAATTAACGACCCACTTACTTTTAAAATCTGAAATTACCACCTTTTTCTTTCAATACTAAAAAGCCCCTTTTTATAGGGCTTTTTAAATGAGTTTTTTATTCTTGCACTCTACGAAGCGTAGATTATCGGCAGAATATATAGAGTGCGACTAGTGGGAGGTTGATTTTTAAAATTAGTCTTTATCTTTTAAATTTTTTATAATAAAGCTCTTTTTCGTCTGAAAAATGTGTTTCTTTTAGTTTATCTTTAAAAAGATAATTTAACCAATCGTTGAAATCTTTTTGAACATATCCTTTAATAATTTTGCCTTTTTTTGTTTTAATTCTTGTCCCAAATAAAAAATAATCTAAATTATTTGATTTTTGGGGATTAAATGTTTCTTTCTCTAAAACTTTATTAACTAAAAATAAAATTGAATAACCTATATTTCTGAACCAAAAATAATTCAACATTTTTAACAAATCAGGGTTCAATAAACCTTTAATAATTTTTAAATTTTCATAAACAAAAAATAGCTTTTTCTCATAAAATTCATTTTTGTCTAAAAACTGAATTGTATTTTCATAAAATTTTTTAGCAATAATGATCTCTCTATTAAATTCGTGAAACAATTTTTTAATTTGTGGCGTATATTTTTTAAAAAATCTTTTATCTTTTAAAATCGCTAAACGCATAAAAGATGATGATAATACCATAAAAATAGCTTTATAAAACAAATTTCTTTTTATTTTAGTAAGTTTTAAATCATCATATTCTTTTTTGTCTTCTTTTAAAATTTCATATAATTCTTTTAGATTCAATATTGTAAAACCAACAATTCGCTTTCTGAAAATAAACTCGGATAGTTCATAAATAGGTGTAGAATTTTTTTCAACAAAAGAGTGATAATCATTACATAATTCAATACCCTTATATTCAAAAATATTTGGATATGATTCATGTTTTTTATATGGTTTTAATTGTTTTTCGGATAATATGGTTTTTTTATATAAAAGCCAAGAAATTCGCTCAAAAATTTTCCCTGGTTTATTATTTTGTTCATCAAATAGATATTCTTTTTTTAATTCTCCTAATGACTTTCCATATTTTTCTTTTATGTATTCTTCAAGGTTATTTTCATTAAAATCAAAATTTATATCAAGATCTAAATCTATAATTCTTTTTAAAAATTGTAAAATCCATTTCTTCTTATCTTTCTTAAATTTCCTTTCCGTAATTTTTGGTATTAAGCTTAAATAAGCTTTTATATCTCTTTTTACAAACTTCAACCCCAGTGTTGTTGTTTGATAAATAAGTTTCAAGATAATAGTCAAAACTATAAGCTTATCTAATTTATTAAACTGATATATTTCTTTTTGATGTTTTGATAAATCACCATAATATATATAATTTAGCTCATAAAAATATAAAATTTGTCGAGCTATAATTTTTTCTTCGTTGTTTAAATTCTTTTGAAAGTAGTCCCATAAAGAAATTCTTAAATGAGGTTCAAAATAGCCTAATACTTTTTCTAAATATTCAAAAAATAATTCTTTAACAAGATCATAATTAGATTTCAAGTAAATTTTTTCAGTTAGTATCCATAAAATCTCAACCAATAACTCTTTTTCTTTCTTTGTTTTTATATTTTTAGGCAGAGATTCATAATAAAAACTTATTAAAGGATTAACTCTATTTTTTTCAAAATAAGCAATATGAGGCTCGATTTTTTCTTTAAAAATTTTAAAAGCTTTGTTAAAAAGCCTTTTTCTACGCCTACTTTTTGCTAATTCTAATTCAAAAATTTTAAGCATTTTTATTCAAATTCTAATTTCGCTCTTGTTTCAGTCTATATTATAATGTTTTTATATCGAGGTCAAAAGCATAAGAATCAGTAGTTATGAATAAGAATAATTTCGAAAATTATTATCAAATTTTAGGTCTTCCAGATTTTGCTTCTATTGAAGAAGTTAAAAAAGCATTTAGAGAACTTGCCAAAAAACATCATCCGGATAGAGGTGGCGATCCAGAAAAATTTAAAAAAATTTTAGAAGCTTATAAAATTCTTTCTGATAAAGAAAAGAAAAAACAATTTGATGAATATTTGTTTAATTATAAATCTCGAAATAACTTCACTGCGCCTCAAGATATTGATCAAACTATAAATACTATTTCCATAAAAGAGCCAGTAATAATTAAAAAAACGGAAAATATTTTAAGAATTTTATTAGTAACTGCAATATTTTTTTCTCCATTTTTCTCCACATCTTTTGTTTTAATTAAAAATGAAGGATTTTCGGGAGAAATTTTATTTTTAGGTTTACTGCTAGGATTTATTACTCTTATCTTCAACCTTCTTATAACCTTTGTTTTATTGTATTTTTATGAATATTCAGAAAAATTAATAAATAGTTTAACGAAAAATTATAATACAAAATTAACTATTTCAAGTGTGATTTTAGGTACGATTTGTATATTTATTTCTGCGTCTAATTTTTTAGTTGCGGATAGAATAGTTCAAAGAATGGTTGTCGGCGAAGACTTAAATAAATCGAAATCAATAAATTCATATCAAAAAATTCCAAATGCATATAGTAAAAATTCTTTTTTAGGTAAAAAAGAAAATAAAAAAATTTTCTATGAAGATGCAATTGAAAATTATTGGGATGATATAAAAGAATACGTTGACGGCTATACAACCATCGAAGCTTGTTCAGATTCAGGATGTTATGACTTAGAAGCACATATTTCTAATGGCAAGATAGATGAAATTTATTTTCCTAACGGCGGCTACCTTTATTTTGATGCAGATATAGACTCTAATGGGAAAGCTTCAGATATAGATCAAAATGGAAATTGGTGGGATTTTTCTATAGATATGGATTCCTCAATAATTAACGATGCTGTTTCAGATTGGGCAAGAGATAATGGTTTTGAAATTTATTAAGATGTATTTTTTAAAATTTTTAAATTGAGTATTATAATTTAATAAAAGGTAAGTAAATACTAACCCCGTGTCTTTTATTTAATTTTTTAAAGATTGATAATTATGATAGAAAAAATTAAAGAATATCTTGCTCCATTTAAATATCCATTTTATTTCTTTTTGATTTCTTTATTTGTTTCAGCAATGATTTTAAATCAAGAATGTACAATAAATGAATTTGCAGATTATGAGTACGGACCATATCCTGGTGAACCAAAAGAAATTTGTGATTTAAAAGAACAACCTTCTGAAATTCTTCGTGATGCTGTAGGATTGTTTATTTGGGGATATGTTTCTTGGTATATCTTGAATGAATTCGAGAAGAATAAAAATAAAAAGCAAAGTAGTAATTAATAAGATAGAGTGAAAAAAATATTTTTAAACCTCTTTCTCATCGGCTAAAATTAATAGTTTCTTTTCTTCTTCGCTTTCAATTGTTTGTTTTGGTTTTCCATACAATCTGTCCATTATATCCTTGTAAAATGGATAATTTCCTCTCAAGGCTTCTTTAATTCCTCTTTTTAAAATTTCAACTAATAAAACATCAGGATCTGTTCCTAATCTCAAATCCTTTGCTATAGCTACATAAGCTTCTCTAAACAAAGTTCTATAATTCCTTGAACCCTTTGGTCTACCAGCAGGATTTCCAGATTGTCCTTTCTTAAACCTTGTTGCTGGTGATGGATTATAATTAGGCATCTCTGTTTCCTGTTTTTATCCTGTATTTTGATTATACACTTTGTGAGATGAAAACAAAAATAAATAGAGTTGGGGTGGTGGGGAGTTAAGTTTCATCAATAATCCACTATATCAACCTTTAAATCTTCCATTTTTTCTAA
>Ga0081478_138051_pt1 | contig 89732 bp, 87 predicted proteins | sample OctSprmetagenome_FD_70983 | JGI IMG/M metagenome (GOLD analysis project Ga0081478, IMG submission 70983) | Hot spring and microbial mat streamer communities from Octopus Spring Streamers, Yellowstone National Park, USA - T=80-84 v2 (version 2) | ecosystem: Environmental > Aquatic > Thermal... | reverse complement strand
TTTACTCTTTTAAAGTTTCCCACATTCGGCTAGTAAAGCTTGGGGCCCCCCCCGGGCTTGGGGGCGGCCCCGCCGGGATTTGAACCCGGGACCTACGGGTTAAGAGCCCGCCGCTCCACCAGGCTGAGCTACGGGCCCACATATGCCAGGTTATGTTTATCGACTCTCTGAACCTAATATGTTTTATAGTAGGGATATTGGTGTCAATTCCCTCTCTGCGGCTGCTTCCTCGGGATGGTTGGTAACTGTTTTCTACATACTGTCCGCTTCCCAACAGTGTGGGCTTGAGCAGGCTAAGGGGGGATTACCGGAGGTTATCCCTCCCTATCGGTATTTCTAAGTATTTCTATGTGATTTTGGGAACGTGAAGCCCAAATGCCGCTGTTAGGTGAGGAGTTTTCATGTTTTGTGGTTGGAGTGTAGATCGTAGAGTATGTTAGTCGGCTGTCTGCTGGGGGAGTGGTTTGCTAAAGTTTAAGAGGTTTAAGTTGGGGGCTTTTATTGTGTGGGGGTTGGGTTGGAGTCGGAGGGTATTAGACCTAGTGTTAGGTTTGTTAGAAGGTCTATTCATAGTCATATAACGGGTTTAGGTCTTGATGCTCACGGTAGGGCTAGGAGGGTTGGCGGCGGCCTGGTAGGTCAGGAGGAGGCTAGGGAGGCTGCCGGGGTTATAGTGCAGTTGATTAAGGAGGGGAAGTTGGGGGGTAGGGGTATTTTAATTGTCGGCCCTCCCGGTACCGGTAAGACGGCCATAGCTATAGCTATAGCTAGGGAGCTGGGCGAGGATACTCCTTTTGTAGCTCTAGATGGAAGCGAGATAGCTGGCAGTCCTAGGAAGACAGAGGTGTTATTACAAGCTCTGAGGAGGGCTATGGGTGTTAAGGTTAGAGAGGAGAGAGCTGTTATAGAGGGTGTTGTAACGGATATAAAGTATGTGAAGAGGCAAAGCCCCTTCCACCCCTACCCAGTCATTGGCGGCGCTAGGATATCCCTTGAGACCAAGGACGACTCTGCATCCTACACCGTAGGACTTGAGATAGCAGAGCAACTCCTAGCTCTAAATGTGAGGAAAGGCGATGTCATCGTAATAGACGTGGAGACAGGGGCTGTGAGGAAACTTGGTAAAGCTAAGGGTAGGGGGGAGAGGAGGTATGACATTGAGGTTGAAAAAGAAATCGAGATCCCAGGCGGGCAGGTGAAGAAGAGGAAGGAGTTTGTAAGGATACTATCACTACACGATATAGATATGTCGGTAGCGGCTAGGAGAGTAGCATTCTCAGGCCTCCTAGCCCTCCTAGAAACTGAGAGAGAAATAGGAGACGAGGATAGAAGGCATTCTAACGAGATAGTTAAGAAGATGCTAGACGAAGGCAGAGCAGAGCTAGTACCCGGGGTTATGTTCATAGACGATGCTCACATGCTAGACCTGGAATGCTACTCTTTCCTAACAAGAGCTATGGAAAGCGATTTCGCACCAATAATAGTGATGGCTACAAACAGGGGTATAACTAAGATAAGAGGCACCGATATAGAGTCCCCTCATGGAATGCCGAGAGACCTACTGGACAGGCTCCTAGTAATAACAACACGGCCTTACACAGCTGAGGAGATAAGAGAGATCATCAGGATAAGAGCAGACGAAGAAGATGTACCTTTAAGCGATGAAGCTCTAGAAGCTCTAACAAAAATAGGCTTAGAGAGGAGCCTAAGATACTCAGTCCAACTGCTAGAACCAGCTAGAGTCATAGCTTCGAGGAGAGGGTCGCCTAAAGTTGAAGAGGTAGATGTAAGTGAAGCGGCAAGGCTCTTCGCCGACCCTAAGAAAAGCATAGAGACAATAGAGAGATACAAGGAGTTAATGTTATACTAGGACATATAGCCATGTGCAATCTCCACACTTGAATCCCACAGATTAATTACCCTCTAAAGCATCTACATTCGGGCTTCCCAAGCGTTCTTCGCTAGAACCCTAGTCATTAAAGCTCCCTCCACCTTCCTAGGCGTTACTTCTCATATATCAACTCTTGTTTAAAACAACTGAGGGATTCGAACTTTTGAAGCCAAAGTCTTTATAAACCTTAAACATCCTGAAAGAGGTTGGAGCTCCAGTTTACATTAGGTATGGAGGTTTAGCGAGGTGATTTAAAACGGGTAGCTCTTGGGTTCCTCCTTTTGCTTCGCGAGAAGTTATTGATGATTACGAGCCTCTTAGAGCTTACTTAGAGGTTGCTAGGAGGAGGGGTAGAGAGGATCTTATTGAGAAGGTTTTGTTGAAACAGGAGGACTTCACATTTCTCTCTACTCTGGTAGAGCAGGGTTTAAGTCTTCTAGATTTAATTAATGAGCTTAAGATAAGGTTTATAGATAGAGTTGATGGCAAAGTTGCTAGTGAGGCTTTCACTGCTATTGGTTTAAACATGAGCTCTGATCTAGCTAGAGAGAGGCTAGCTTATATACTCGCAGGATGGCTTCTGGAGGCTGGGAAGTACTGGAGGATCCTAACGTTTAAGAGGGGTTCAGGCTTCAAGGAGGTTTAACATTAAACGATGTAAACCTCTTTGAAGCCCTTGACTTCATTGGTTTCAGTGAAGCTCTCCATCATCGCCTCACCATGTCATTAGCCTCGACCCGCTCTGGGTGACTCCGGCTCACAGCTCCACCTTAAGTGTAGATCCTTTCACAGGGAAGAGGATTGATGGTTATAGCCCTCTGTTGATCTACACTGTGGCGAGGGGGGCTAATAGTAGATTCAAGGTTGTAAAGGTTGTCTTAAGAATTGCATACGTGGATGGTAGGATTGTTGAGAGGGATGTTATTGGAGCTATAAACATTGGCTTGAAGTACCTATCCTCAGATGGGAGCCCTGTGGCGTTGGGCTCGACCGGGGCTCATGAGTGTGGGTGAAGCTAGTGATCCCACACCGAGGCCCAACCCGCTAACGGAAATACAGGTATTTGGAGATACCATCAAATACCGTTAGCGGGGGAACGCTTCCCACTTAGACCTTATTTAGTGGTAGGCCTCCGAGTTCAAGGTATTTAAGCCTAGGATGCTAGACTCTATCAGTAGAGGGTTTCGAAAACTTGTCTAGCGGGGTACCCGATAGGAGGATCCTTGAGCACGAGATGGTGCCCGAGCATAGGGTTTTAAGTTTCGAGGAAGCGGTAGTCTTGCTTAGGAGATTAGGGGTGAAACCCTGGCAGCTACCGCAGATTAGCTTAAACGACCCTGTGGCGAGGCTTTTAAACGCTAAGCCAGGTGATATATTAGAGATTAAGAGGCGCTCGCCAACAGGCGGAGTCCATATAGCCTATAGGCTTGTCGTCGCTTTTGAGAGGAGGGCCTAGCTATGGTAAATGGTAAAGGTCGCGAGCTGGATTCAAACTCGTTGTGGGTTGTTTTCAAAACATATGTTGAAACCCTAGGTTTAGCCAGACAACACCTAGACTCCTACAATTCCTTTGTTTCCAAGAAGCTTAGACAAATAGTTGATTTAATAGGGGAGATAAGGCCTGGCTGGAGGCTTAAGCGGAAACAGGGAGAGGAGCTTGTAGGCGTAGCTATTCAGGATGTTAAAATCGTGTTAAAAGTACCCGAGGACCTGAGGGAGGCGTTTAGTAAACCAATGGTTAAGGAAGCCGATGGATACACCCACCCCATAACACCCTATGAATGTAGAGTTAGGGATATATCCTACTCGGCAGCTCTCTACGCTGATATCTCTCTAATTCAAGACGGCTTTGAGGTTGAGAGGAAAAGGCTTAAGATAGCAGACTTCCCGGTCATGGTGAAATCCGTGTTAGACCCTCTAAGCTTAATGAGCCCGGAAGAGCTTATGGCGGTAGGCGAGGATCCCAAAGATCCTGGAGGTTACTTCATAATAAACGGTAATGAAAAGGTTGTGGTTGCCCAGGAGGATCTAGCTGTTAACAGGATCATTGTGGGCCCTGCTGCAGCGGGTACCGCTAGGATAACGCACTCCGCTAAGGTGGTATCAACAACGTTAGGTGTTAGAAGGCAAGTTATAGTAGATAGGATGAGTGATGGAAGCTTAGAGGTTACAGTATCAAAGTTAAACTATAGGATTCCATTCGTTGTGCTTATGAAAGCTCTTGGTTTCGAGAAGGAGGTTGAAATCGCACTAGCGGTATCCCCTGATCCCGATGTTCAAAGGGAGTTGCTTCCAAGTTTCGAGAAGATGGCTGATATAGTGAAGACTAGAGAGGATGCTCTAAGATTCCTTGGTAATAGGCTTGCACCAGGGCAGCCTGTTGAGATTAGGGTATCTAGGGCTGAGGAGTTCTTAGATACACAGCTACTACCGCACCTGGGGACAAGCCCTCAGGATAGAAGGAAGAAAGGTTACTATGTAGCTGAGATGGCTAACAGAGTTCTCCAACTATATCTTGGGAAGAGGAGCCCCGATGATAAAGACCACTATTCCAACAAGAGGATTAGGCTTGCCGGTGATTTAATAGCCGAGATCTTCAGAGACTCTCTAGAGGTCTTTGCGAGATCTATTCAGGCGAAGCTAGAGGAGTATCTTTCACAGAACAAGAAGGTTAGATTAGTTAACCTAGTTAGACCCGATATAATAACGGAGAGGCTTAGAACAGCGATAGCCACGGGGAACTGGACGCAGGATAGAACTGGTATAAGCCAAGCTCTCGATAGAACCAATTGGATAAGCCTATTAAGCCATCTTAGGAGGGTTGTATCCCCACTTAGTAGAGGGCAGGCCCATTTCGAGGCTAGAGATCTTCATGGAACCCATTGGGGTAGATTATGTCCCTTCGAAACCCCTGAGGGGGTTAACTGCGGTCTCGTTAAGAACCTAGCCTTAATGGCCTACATATCAGTTGGTGTTGACGAGAGTTTAGTTGAAGAAATGCTATATAGAGACTTTGGGGTTATACCATTGGACGTTCTCATAGATGAAGCTACCAAAACAGGGACTCCCCCCGAGGTTATGCTCAGAGGTTCTAAGGTTTTCCTCAACGGCAGACCTATAGGATATCACCCGGATGGCGTTGAGCTGGTTAAGACTATAAGAGAGAGGAGGAGGCAAAACAAGCTATGCCATGGTAGGGTTGAAGAGCATAGGTGTTTTGAGATAAACGTAGCTTACATAAGGGATGTGTCCGTTGAGGAGGTTTACGTCAACACCGACGAGGGTAGGCTGTTGAGACCGGTTATCGTGGTTGAGAAGGGGAAGCCTATGCTAACACACGATCATGTAAGGATGCTTGAGAAGGGTAAGATGACCTTCTGGGATCTTGTTGAGAGGGGGGTGATAGAGTTCTTAGACCCCGATGAGGAGGAGAATGCTTATGTAGCAGAGCTCTTAGACGAGGTGACGGAGGAGCACACTCACCTCGAGTTATGGCCTGGAGGTATCATGGGGGTTTCAGCTAGCACTATACCTTATGTTGAGCATAACCAGAGCCCTAGGAACACCTATCAATCTGCTATGGCTAAACAAGCTCTAGGGCTTTACGCTTTAAACTACAGGTATAGGATGGATAGCCACTCCTATATACTCCAGTATCCGCAGAAGCCCATAACTCAGGTTAAGACCTTAGATTTGATAGGTTATAATGAGAGACCCTCCGGTCAGAATGCAGTGGTAGCCATAATGTCTTATAGTGGGTACAACATAGAGGATGCAGTGATATTCAATAAGACATCCATAGACTATGGGTTTGCGAGAGCGTACTTCTTCAGGGTGTACTCAGCCCAAGAGCAGGATTATCCTGGTGGTTTAAGTGATAGGATAACCGTGCCTTCACCTAAACTCTACGACCATAAAGGAGATCAATACTACAGGAAGCTAGCTCCAGACGGCATAATATACCCTGAGGTTGACGTTGAAGGTGGCGATATCCTCATTGGCAGGGAGAGCCCGCCAAGGTTTATGGGAGAAGAGAGGGTTATATCAACAGCTCTCATATCGAATAGGGATACGAGTATACAGCTTAGATACGGGGAATCCGGGGTTGTTGATACAGTTATATACACTAGGACTCTTGAAAAGAATAAGCTGGTTAAGGTTAGGGTTAGGGATCTACGAATCCCAGAGATAGGAGATAAGTTTGCTAGTATGCACGGCCAAAAGGGTGTCATAGGCATGATATTCCCAGGGTATGATATGCCTTATACAGAGGATGGCGTAGTACCCGATATAATATTAAACCCCCATGCCATACCCTCTAGGATGACCGTAGGCCAGCTACTCGAGGAGCTAGCCGGCAAGCTGGGAGCCATAAAGGCTAGGTTCGTCAACGCATCTCCATTCTATAAGGAGGATATTAATAGTATAAAATTAGAGCTCCTTAAAACAGGATACGATCCTAACGCTAGAGAGGTTATGTATGATGGTAGGACCGGTGAGATGATAGAAAGGCCTATAGTAGTAGGTGTCTCCTTCTACCAGAGGCTCTTCCACATGGTCTCAGACAAGATGCATGCTAGGGCTACTGGGAAGGTTCAGTTGCTTACAAGACAGCCAACTGAGGGTAAGGCAAGACAGGGAGGTCTCAGGTTCGGTGAAATGGAGAGGGATAGCCTTGTAGGGCATGGGGCAGCAATGCTAACTAGGGATAGGCTTCTTGAAGCTAGCGATAGTTACATACTCTATGTATGTAATATTTGCGGGCACATATCATGGTATAATAGGAGGAAAGGCGTTTACGAATGCCCAATCCATGGAGCTGAAGGTGACACTAAACCTGTTAAAGTTCCCTACGCCTTTAAGCTCTTACTCCAAGAGCTTATGAGCATGGCGGTGAAGCCTGAGATTAAGATAGCTGATAAAATATCGATTCTAAAAAGCGTCCTAGGCGAGTATAAGCCTGGTGGACAGTCTAGAGGGTGAGGAGGTGTGGCTATTAAAAACGGTAAGTTCGAGGAGCCCTTCGTCATAGAGAAGATATTGTTTGGTCTTCTATCACCACAGGAGATAAGGAAGTTCGCTAAGGTTACTATAGTTAGATCCGATATATATGAAGCCGACGGATCCCCTGTTGTCGGTGGTTTAAGGGATCCCCATCTCGGAGCTATAGAGCCCGGAGAAAGGTGCCCCACATGTGGTAATACTAGGGAGGAATGTCCAGGGCACTTCGGTAAAATTGAGTTAGCGAGGCCCGTTCTACTACCTCATCTAGGCGATTATATCTACATGCTACTTCAATCTACATGTAGGCGTTGCGGAAGGCTACTATTACCTCAGGATCGCGCTGAGTACTTACGTAAAATCTATGTTAGGTTAAGGGAGAAGTGGCCTCGCTTAGCAGAGGTCATGGCCAGCCATATTGCTAAGGAGGCATCGGATGTAACGGAGTGTCCCCATTGTGGTGAGAGGCAGTTTAAGGTTAGGTACATTAGGCCCATAATATTCTATGAGAGGAGGCCTGAAGGCGAGGTTAGGCTGACACCGTTAGATATTAGGGATAGGCTTGAGAGGATACCAGATGATGATGTCATGTTATTGGGTATAGATCCTAAGAGAGCTAGACCTGAATGGATGGTGCTAACAGTACTCCCGGTACCACCATTAGCCGTTAGACCCTCCATAACACTGGAAACAGGTCTTAGAGCTGAGGATGATCTAACACACGCTCTAGCTGAAATTGTTAGAGAAAACGAGAAGCTTAAAGGCTTCATAACAACCAACGCACCGGAAACCATGATTGAAGATGCGTGGATAACGTTACAGCATGTGATAGCTGCATATATAGATAACGAGCTCCCCAACATATACCAGTTAACTCATAGAAGAAAAAGACCTTTGAAGACCCTAGCTCAAAGGCTCAAGGGTAAGGAGGGGAGGCTTAGGGGTAACTTATCGGGGAAGAGGGTTAACTTCTCAGCTAGAACAGTCATAAGCCCAGACCCCTATATTAGTATCGACGAGGTTGGAGTTCCAGTTGAGGTAGCCAAGATTCTCACAGTCCAGATGGTGGTGACACCTTATAACATTGAGGAGGCTAGGAGGTATGTGTTAAACGGCCCTCATAAATGGCCTGGAGCTACCTTCGTGTATAAGGCTAGACAGGATAGGAAAATAGACCTTAGGTATCAGAAGAACTACCAGCAGTTAGCAGAGGAACTAGAGCCGGGTGATATAGTTGAGAGACACCTAGTAGACGGTGATATAGTGCTATTTAATAGACAGCCAACCTTGCATAGGATGTCTATTATGGGTCATATAGTAAAGGTTATGCCCGGTAAAACATTTAGGATAAACCTACTTACATGCCCACCGTATAATGCTGACTTCGACGGTGACGAGATGAATCTACATGTCCCAAGACTCGAGGAGGCCCGGGCTGAGGCTAGGGAGCTACTACTCGTTGAAAAACACATACTAACACCTAGATACGGAGGGCCTATAATAGGTGGTAGGCAGGACTATATAAGCGGAGCCTACCTACTCACAATTAAAACATCGCTCTTCACAATAGAGGAGACGTCAAGGATAATATCTAGGTCCCTGGCTTACGTGGATCTAGAGGAACCAGCTATTTTGAAGCCTAGACCTCTATATACTGGAAAACAGATTATCAGCATGCTCTTACCCAGGGATTTGAACTTCAAGGGTAAGGCTAAAATAGGCTCCGGGGATCTCAAATGCGATAATGAGAACTGTATGGCCGATTCATTCATAGTTATTAGAGGGGGCAGGCTTTTAATGGGAGTCTTGGATAAGAACGCTATTGGTGCTGAACAACCTAACAACTTACTACACGTTATTGCCTTAGAGTATGGTGAGGGTAAAGCCAGAGAGTTCCTAGACACAATCTTCAGGTCCTTTATTAGAGTCCTCGAGATTAAAGGCTTGTCAGTAGCCTACTCTGATATAGAGATACCTAGAGAGGCTAGACAGGAGGTTGAGAGGTTAACGGAGAAAGCTCGAAGGGAGGTTGAGGAGCTCATAGAACAGTATAGGAGAGGGGTACTAGAACTAATCCCCGGTAGGACTGCTGAGGAAAGCCTCGAGCTCAAGATTATTGAGTTGCTCCAGAAGCTGAGAACTGAAGCTGGAGAGGTTGCTATAAGGCATCTCGACTCGTTCAACGACATATTCATCATGGCTAGGACGGGAGCTAGGGGTAGTGATATAAATGTAACGCAGATGGCAACGATGTTGGGACAGCAGACCATAAGGGGTAGGAGGATATGGAGAGGTTTTAAAACCAGGACTCTTCCACACTTTAAACCTGGAGAGCTAAGCCCTGAGGCTAGAGGGTTTATAAAAGGTAACTTCAGGGATGGTCTTAGACCTAGTGAGCTCTTCTTCCACGCTGTAGCGGGTAGGGAAGGCCTAGTGGATACCGCTGTTAAAACCTCTCAGAGCGGCTACATGCAGAGAAGGCTTATAAATGCTCTCCAAGATCTAGTAGTATCATATGATGGAACTGTTAGAGATTCATGGGGTAACATTATCCAGTTCAAGTATGGCGAGGATGGCGTGGACCCCATGAGAACATATCATGGGAAGCCTGTTGAGGTGAATAGGGTTATAGAAATGGTTAGGGGCATGAGGGGGCATTGGAATGAGTAGTGGAGGGAGGCTTCAGAAAATCCTAGAGGATGTTAGGGAGGTCTTACCCCTCAGTCTCTACGAGGAGCTTGTTGAAAGCCTTAACAAGGCCGAAGATTTAAGTGAGGACGAGAAGATAGCGGTTGTAGGTGAGGTTATCAGGAGATATGTGCTAGCCATGGTTCAGCCTGGAGAACCTGTAGGTGTCGTAGCGGCGCAGTCCATAGGGGAGCCTGGGACGCAGATGACCTTAAGGACTTTCCACTACGCTGGTCTCATGGAGTTCGACGTAACCCTAGGTCTCCCAAGGCTTATCGAGATAGTTGATGCTAAGAGGGAGCCTTCCACCCCTATTATGGAGGTATACTTGGATGAGGAGCACAAGTACTCTGAGGCTAAGGCTAGAGAGGTTGCTAGGAGGATAGAGTATACAACGCTAGAAAAGGTCATGCTGAGCCTCCAATACACGTTAGGTGATAGGGAGTTTGTGTTGAAACTTGATCCAGAAATGCTTGAGGATAAAGGTGTTACTGTGGATATGGTTATTGATAAGTTAAGGGATAGTGGTATAGGGGAGGTTGAAGGAGGCGAGGATCCATACACTTTGGTAATAGCTGTTGATAGGAAGGTTCTACCTGAGGAGAGGATATTTGATTACAAGGCTTATAAGGAGGTAGAGGCTAAGCTTAGAAAACTCTATCTTAAGGGTGTTAAGGGTGTGAATAGAGCTAGCATTAGGATAGTAGATGAGAAGGTTGTAGACGGTAAGGTTGTCAGAGAGTATGCTATAGTAACAGAGGGTAGCAACTTAGCGGAGGTTCTCTTCATGGAAGGGGTTGACTATAGGAGGACTACGACTAACAACATATTCGAGATAGCGGAGGTTTTAGGAATAGAAGCGGCTAGAAACGCTATCATAAGAGAGATTATGAGGGTGTTAGAGGATTCAGGTTTAGATGTAGATATAAGACATGTGATGCTAGTAGCAGATGTAATGACCTGGAATGGAACCATTAGGCAGATCGGTAGACTAGGGGTTACAGGGGAGAAGCCGAGCGTACTGGCTAGAGCGGCCTTTGAGGTTACAGTTAAACAGTTATATGATGCAGCCGTATCCGGAGAGGAGGAGAGTTTAAAAGGTGTAACAGAGAGTGTTGTAGCAGGGGTTCCGCCTAGGGTTGGGACCGGGTTGATAGTAACAGTTTTAGGTGTACCTAGAAAACGTGTAGGAGGAGAGTGAGGATGGCCTCGCCCCAAGTGCCTTTGGAGAGGGAGATTAAGAATCTTATTAAGACCGGCAGATATTACTTTGGTTCTAGGAGAAGTCTTAGGGCTCTCAAGAGGGGTGAAGCCAAGGTACTCATAGTAGCTGAGAATACGCCCCCAAACCTCAAGGAGAAAGCCCTCTACTACGCTAAGCTAGCCGGTGTCCAGGTTATAGCATATAAGGGTAGCAGTGTTAACTTAGGGTTATCAGTGGGGAAGCCTTTCCCTATCTCCATGATAGCCGTCTTAGATGTAGGAAGCTCTAGGCTACTAGAGGTGGCAAGCCTACAGGGGTCAGGTTATGAGTGAGGATAGGATTACAGTTGAGGAGCTTAAATACATGTCCATCTTCAGTGAGGTGACAGGGGCAACAGTTTACAGATGCCTGGTAGACGGGGAGACCGGCAAGCTATACTTCTTGGTGAAGAGAGGCGATTTAGGTAAGGCTATTGGGAGGAATGGTAGGAATGTAAAGGTTTTATGCGATCTATTTAAGAGGCAAATAGAAGTTTTCGAGTATTCAGAAGACCTTGTCGAGATGGTTAAAAACCTATTCCCAGGAGTTGAAATACTAAGAGTAGATGTTAGCAAGCGCGGTGAGGAGAAGATCGTCAATATCTCGGTGAGAGAGGAGGATAAAGGTAAAGCCATTGGGAGGGATGGAAGAAACGTTAAGAGAGCTAGATCCATCCTAGGGAGGCTTTTCAAAGTTTCAAAGCTCTCAATTAGATAATATAAGGGTTGGTGGAATATTAAACCAGGGGATCGCCATGGCAGGTAAGAAAGCCCCCCTAGGGCTTTTCGCAGCTAGAACCCTAAGGAAGAAGAGGCTTAAGTTTAGATGGAGTCAGAAGGAGTTTAGAAGGAGGATGCTTAAGTTAAAAGAGAAGTACGACCCACTCGAAGGAGCTCCTATGGCAAGGGGTATAGTTCTTGAAAAGGTTGGTGTTGAGTCAAGACAGCCTAACTCAGCTCTACGAAAATGTGTTAGAGTTCAACTAGTTAAAAACAAAAAGGTTGTAACAGCCTTCGTCCCCTACGATGGTGGCATCCTCTACATAGATGAACACGATGAAGTTATAATAGAGGGCATAGGAGGGCCGATGGGCAAATCCTTAGGCGACATACCAGGAGTTAGATATAAGGTAGTTATGGTTAACGGTGTATCCTTAAAAGCGCTGTGGGAGGGTAAAAAGCAGAAACCCAGGAGATAGCTGTTAACCAAGTGTGGTTGTTAAGTAGTACACTCTCCTATCTTCCTTCCTCGTATTCCTCAAATCTCTCCTGTTGGTCTACGAGCTCCTTCTTGACATATATGTTTCTCCCTGTTAGGAGTGCCAGGTATACTGCATGGCTAGGGATCATCTTTATGGTCATGTTAACCCCTTCATCCTCGAAGTCTACAGATGCTGTGTAGAGGCCTGTTACAGGGTCTAACTCGTCTATGACCACTCTTTTCAACCCCCTTGCTAGTACGTCCTTGAAGCCTTCGTTACTCAGTAGGAACGTGTATATACTCTGTCTCCTAGGTGGCGTTAGAGACCCTCTATGTACGGCTAGGGCTTCAGCCACATCTGATGGGATGTTTATCATTGTGAAAACTCTACCATCCTCTAGTGTTAGATTGAGTTCTACTACGTACCAGCTAAAACCTTTGTAGACGTCTCTTACAAGCCTCTGGCTTATATACACGTCAACTACCCTTATAATACCATTCACTTCCTTACTACCCACTCCTAACGCCTCATGTTAACTACTTGGCCCTAGCTTAGTTAGGTTAACCACACTTTTAAAGCTTTTTGCTAGGATCGGTGAGGCTTAGCCGGCGCTCTAGCTCGCAAACTATCCTTGCGGTAACACTCCATGCTGTTAAAGGGTAGCCTCCAGCTATAGCATACCTTTTATAAGCTAGGCTTAGGACTTCATCCTCAAAGTCGCCTTGTGGGAAAGCCCCTATGCCTATCAAGGCGTTCTCCAACACGGCCTCCTCTACTATCTCTTCAGGTGATTTAAGCTCGCCTTTCTCCCACAAGATTATCATTCTCTCCCCTCTAGCTAGAAACTCCTCTAGGCTATCTGAAACCTTGAATATGAGGGGGTCGGGGGAATCCACTGGCACCTTCCCCGCTATAAGTAGATCGGCCATGACCCCCTTGAATCTCTCTAAGTGCTTTGGTAATCTTGCATCGCTTCTAACCTTAAAGACCCTCCCATCTAATACGTGGAAGTACACCTCTACGACCCCTCTTCTCGTTAGAGGCGACTCTACAGCTAGGAGGAGGCACATATGCACTATATCAGGTCTACCTCTCTTCCACTTTCTCTCAAGCATCCTCATAGCCTTATAGTGTAGGCTTTTATCAAGTATAAGCCTGCTAGGAGGCACCTCATACCTCCTAGCGCTTCTAACGACGTCAGGCTCTCCGTATAACTCTTTAGTCACGAGCTCCAGAGAAGACTCGAGGAACAAGATTTTAATTGTGGAGACCACTCTACACTATCGCCTCCACAGCTCTCTTCTCCTAGCCTCAAGCTGCTCTACAGGCCTTCCCTCGTACTCGGCTGCAGTAATAAGCTTAACACCTAGCTCAGAGGCTATCCTAACATGTCTCTGTATGTGCTTTAAATACTCTATATCTCTAAGTAAATGATGGTCTACCACTAAAATCTCGGGCCTCACATCCCTTAATACGATCTCAAGGCCTTCCAACCCCATTCTAACGGCCTCCTCGGATACAAGGGTACCAGAGGAGTAGGTAGGCGGCCCCCCTAGTATTATGAGGCTCGGTCTAGGCCTAGACCACGATTTAAGTGTTGAGAGAGCATCAGGGTCAACGGGGCCCTGAACATCGCTAGTAAATATTACACTGTTATCCTCACATTGAATTCTCACCATTAAGACCTTACCTACCCTACTTCCAGGTTCTCCGTGCCATACAGGTTTTGAGAATTCTATAACCATTTTATCAAAGACGAATGTGGAGCTGTCGCTCGGCGTCACATGGGCTCTATAGGCTAAGCCCGACTTTTTAAGGAACATATACCCTCTAATCCTCTGACTCCTATTAATATCCCTCTCTATATCCTTAACAAACAGTCTTTTCCCATAGTAGATTTCAGGCTCCCCTCTAATATAGTGATCGTAGTGGTAGTGGGTAACTACTACCACATCACTCTCTCTTACAAGCCTCCTAGCAACATCCAATACCCTCTCCAACCTCTCATACTCCACACTGTGCGGAGGTAGCCCAAACCTTCTCGGGGCTAGAGCAGCCCCCAAGTCAACTCCTACAGAGACACCACACATATCCACAAACGTAGCTAGACTCCTAACCCCCATGCTATCCGCAGCTACAATTCTAACCCCACTAATCAACTTGGAAAACCATTCTAGGACCTCAACACTCGAACTTTAAATCCATTAACCTCAGCTAAACCCTTCCCACCTCAACATTAAATCTGAGTACACCCTATGCTCGGTCTCGACGAGGTTAAGCTGTGGAACGAGCTATCAGAGTACGGAGACGCACTGGTAAGACCAGCACGTGCTTTCGACTAAGAGCGTGAAGTTCTACCTAGGAGACCTGTTTCAATGGGATCCCCGCGAGGATTATATGAGAGTAGCTTCACTCTTACATCTTCAATAGATTGCCTTCTCTCGGGAGCCGCTTTTAATGTTAGTGTTTAACTTTAACTCCTGCCTTTTCAGCCACTTTTATAAAGTCCTCTCTTGTTATGGGTAGCCATTTAGCTATATCGTAGTATGTCTCCATGCTTACATACTGTTCTCCGCCAGATCTCTCAGTTCTTTTCACGATTTCAGAGTAGAGGCGTGTTATCACATTCTTCTTGGTCATACTGGATATGACGGCTCTCTCCACCTCCCCTCCATACTTATACCTTGCCTTTAATAGTATCTCTACTATCTTATTCACCTTATCCGGAACCCCCACTACAGATCCTTTTAATTCAATCCTCCTAGGTATACCCCATGGTACTAGGTTATCGAATACTCTTCCCATACCCGGTCTCGACACGCTATCCTGGACCCCCCCTATTAGGAATGCATCCGACGATAGCACATCATTAGGTGTTAGGGGGTGTGGTGCATCCTGCCTTATTATTGTTACCTTGTCAGCATCCATGCTCCATAGTAGCTCGCTAGGCTTACTAGGTGTTATTATGATTTTATTCTTTCCAGCTACACTGTGGATCCAGTCGGCCATCGACTTATCAGCGCTTGTTATCGCAAGATGGGGGTCCCACAGGTATTCTCTAACCCTCTCAATACACTCCTCTACCTGTATTTTAATGGATGCGACGTCTATCGTCTCCTGGGATGAGAGGATGCTAAAATCGACAACGAATAGTGGGAGGGGGGGTGTTGGTAGGAGTTCTGCCACCTCCCTCCACGTCACTAAAGCCTTCGTCTGGGATACCCTATGCGATATTATGGCGTCGGGCCTTAGATCCCCATGTTTCACGAAAAGCTTGAACTTAACACCTCTATAGCTATCCTCTCTTGCAACCTTACCCTTAAAAGCTGGATCATATACAATGTTGTATTCGTTGACAAGCATCTCCACTGCAACATATTGGAACCCGAGAGTCTCAAGCCTCTTCAGCTCGTAGAAAGGCTTAAATCCAAGTCTATAAACTCCTTTACCCATGAGGACCTCAAAAAGCGCTGTTAACGGTCTTTCAACGTATACCATCTTCACCTCTCATACCTCGATCTAAGTATTCATCGAGAGTTTTAAATGTTAATCTAGCTTTCCTAACCCTTAATCCAAACCTCTCCAGTGTAGCCCACGAGTATCTTATGATAGGCGGTTTAACCCCTGATTTAAGGGTCTCCTCAAGCCACTCTAGAGTTCTAGGATCACCGGGATACCCGCTACCCTCAACCCCATAAATGGATCTCAGCACTTGTAACCTCCTATCTCTCAAGTGCTTAGCTATAATACTCGCAGCTGATACCTCAACATACCTATCATCAGCACCCTCTTCAACAACGAGTGTGCCTGTGAAGTTCAGACGTTTAAGCATTTTCATGAGCTCCTTATCCACATCGCCAAACTTGTCCACTACAATCCTTGAGGCGGTGAGCTCTCCACCAAGCCTTAACGCTAGAACCCTTAACACCTTAAACACAGCGTCTAACTCAAGCCTATTGATGTTATACAAGTCTATCTCATGCGGTGCTATGGAGGAGACGGTAAAAGGCCACTTTCTCAAAACAGCGTACAACTCAGCTCTCTTAGATCGGCTAAGCCTCTTACTATCCCTAACCCCGTAATCAACTAGGAGCTTCTCATCGTCATCGCGCATAGCGAATGCCACTACAAAAAGCTCTCCAACTAAACTACCCCTCCCAGCTTCATCAACACCAACACGAAGACCCATGGAGTCCCCTCCTTCCAATCAACTCAGCTATAAGAGAGTGTTCCAAAGTTTAAAACATAACATTCTTAAAACCAAGAAGGTGGAGTGTAAAGGGCTAGACGGGGGAGAGCTCGCTCTCAACACACTTGGAAACTTACAACTGAGAGCTACACCTTAAAAAGTGGAGATGAAGGGGATCTCCATAGCTTAGCTTGCACGGAAGGCGAGAAGTACTGCATATGAAGGAGTATCCCGATGATCTCACCTGGGGCTTGGGAGCTATTTCAGTTTTCATTATCACCAGCGTCACTTACAAATTTTGATATTTCCTAGAGCTTAGAGTGAGTTAAGGTGTTAAGGTTAAAGGTGTTAGGATTTTATCTTGAGAGGGGTTGTCTGGGTTGGATGGAAGGGTTATATGGATTGATGCTTCTACGCCTAAGAGGGGCGTCCTCGCCGCTACTCTTGCTAGGCTCTTTAGGAGTGAGGGTTTTGAGGTTTTGATTACAGCTAGGAGCTATGATTACACCATTAAGGTTCTCGAGTTGCTGGGCGAGCGTTACGTTATCACCGGTGTTCATGGTGGAGGTAGTCTTAGGGGTAAGCTTCTGGCCGATATTGGGAGGATGATTGATTTAGAGGTTGTTGTTGGGGAGTACGAACCAGGCGTCCTCATATCCTATCCGTCGCCTCCAGCTGTTAGAGTCGCTTTCGGCCATGGTATCCCGTATATTGCTTTAGGTGATACACCTCACGGTATTGCTATGAATAGGCTTTCATATCCTCTAGCTACGGTAGCTATCTTCAGCGAGTTTATAGCTGATGAGATGGAGAGGTTTATATTGAAGGGTTTAACTGTTGTTGAGACCTTTAGGGGCGTTGATGAACTACTGTGGGTTAAGGATTTCAAGCCTAACGTTGCTAACATCGAGATCCTAGGGTTGAAACCCTACAGCTACATAGTCTTCAGACCTGAGGAGTTCAAAGCACACTATTATAAGAGCCTAGAATCAAGTGCAATCCTGAAGCTAGCGTCCGAGATAGCGGAGATGGGGTTAACAACCGTCATAATTCCAAGGTACAAGGAGCATTACGAGGAGGCGGCTAAGATAAAGGGGGCCCTCATACTCGATAAGCCGTTCTCAGGACTAGACCTAGAGTACTACTCACTAGCAGTAGTAACAGGGGGTATAAGTATGGCTAGAGAGGCAGCACTCCTAGGAACCCCTGGGATATCGATGTTCGATAGAATCATAGGCATAGACTCGGCTCTCGCCAAAATCGGCTTCCCAATATACTATTCCGAGAGTTACGATGTAACTTTAAAGATGGTTAAAGATATAATAAAGAATCCCGATAGGTATAGAGTTGATACAAAGAGTATGCTAGAAAAACTAGAGTCACCGTGGCCTATAATATTGAGGTGGGTAAAAAGACTGCTACGCTCATAATATACAAAAATAACCCTTCCCCCGGAAAAGAGCGAGTTTCCCCACCCTAAGAGGCTTCTAAGCCTCTCCCGGCCTCTATATGTTTCCCGCTCTGAGGCTCACCCCTCATCCCATCGAACTCCACAAGAGGAGCATGACCCCTCCCCGCCCTTTAGAGAGCTGGGTTTCGAATTTCTGGGTCTTGGGTGTTAGCTCTTGGTTTCCCAGCATCTCATCCGGGTCTGAGGGTAAGTTGTGCTTTGAGGCGGGAGATCTTGGATCCCACAACCCCTAAGTCCTCGATTTCAATCAGATATCATCACAACTCCACCCTAACAGTGTAGCGGGGGTTAGAAGCCTAAAACTCCAAAACCTAATCCCGCCTTTGAAGGCGAGGTTTGCTAAGCTTTAATATCACGCTAGGGTTACATGTAGAAATTATTACCCTCCCCCTATCACTATTGATTGTGGTGTAGTTCCCTTGGGTAAGCTTTTCGGGACTGATGGTGTTAGGGGTGTAGTTGGTTTTGATTTAACGCCTGAGCTTGCTTTAAGGTTAGGGAGGGCTATTGGTGGCTTCTTCGGTAGGGGTTCTAGGGTTCTTGTCGGTCGCGATGTTAGGGCTGGTGGCGATATTGTAGCTGGAGCTCTTGTAGCTGGGCTTCTCTCTGAGGGTGTTAAGGTCTACTATGCTGGTCTTACTCCAACCCCCGCTATCCAGTATGTTGTTAAGAATGAGTTCTACGATGGCGGTGTTATGATAACAGCTAGTCATAACCCTCCTGAGTATAATGGTGTTAAGGTTATAGCAGGCGATGGTATTGAGGTTCCCAGGGAGGACGAGGTTAAGATTGAGGAGCTCTACTTCAAAGGCCATGGTTCAAGCCTCGAGTGGAGATCCCTTGCAGAGCCTCCTGAGGGTGTGACAGGTGTAGTGGAGAAGTATGTTAAGGCTATAGTAGATCAGGTTGATGTCGACTCTATAGCTAAGAGGGGCTTTAAGGTTGTGGTTGACTGTGCTAATAGCGTTACAGCCTTAACAACACCATTTCTGCTTAGAAAGCTTAACGTTAGAGTTGTATCTATAAACTGCCACCTAGACCCGCTATTCCCCGGTAGGGAGCCTGAGCCTAGACCTGATACACTTGTAGATGCTGCAACTCTAGTAGTCTCTTCCAGAGCGGATCTAGGTGTAGGCCATGACGGTGATGGCGATAGAGCTATACTGATAGATGATATGGGTAGAATACACTGGGGTGATAGGTCCGGGGCTCTCCTAGCGGCCTATGCTTCAACTAAGTGGAAAAGTTTCCCGAGAAGGGTTTATACGGGTGCATCCAGTAGTGTAGTGGTTGAAGATTACCTTAAACCCTACGGTGTAGAGGTTATATGGACCCCGGTAGGCTCTGTTACCATAGCCAGGATGATGAAGAGTGAGGGAGGAGCTATAGCTGGTTTCGAGGAGAACGGTGGGTACATGCATGTACCACACCAGTACGTTAGAGATGGTGCTATGAAGCTAGCGTTATTCCTGGAGGTTATGTCGTCATATGGAGTTAAGAGTAGCTCTCTATTCTCTAAGCTCCCAGAGTATCACACTATTAAGACGAAGGTGAAGGCTTCAAGGGAGGAGGCTCTCTGTGCTATAGAGTTGTTGAAGGAGCGTTTTTCAGGATTCAGAATGGTAACCATAGACGGTGTTAAAGTGTTCGGCGGCGATTTCTGGGTGCTAGTAAGGCCTAGCGGGACGGAGCCTGTGATAAGGATTATGGGTGAAGCCTCTGGGAAAGAGAGGATTGAGGAGGTGGTGGCAGAGGTTAAGAACATCATATCACTTTGCCTTAGAGGTGGCGGGCCGTGAGATACTATTTCTTTGAGCTCCTAGCATGCCCTATATGCAAGAACCCTAACCTGCTACTACACCCCATCATAGAGGAGAAGCGCCCAGTCACCGTTGATGTTGAAAGGGTTAGGTGTAGGAGGTGGTGTAGCTTATACTGGAGGAATGCTGAGGAGACCCCCTTAGATCTTTGTAAAGACTGTGTACACAGGGACATAGTAGAGGGTGTCATCGTATGCCCTAACTGCGGTAGATGGTATCCCATAGTATCAAGTATACCGGTAATGATAAATGATAAGTATAGAAACCCCAAGGAGGACACCGACTTCATGAGAAGGAATATATCTAGGATCCCGGAGAATGTGAAGAGGGAGATGAGGATACCCAGGATAATAGAATAAAAGATTTGGAGGATAAAACTAAAGGGAGTAGGGGGATAGGATAGATTGGCTCAGGCGAGGGATGTGGGAGAGTTAGCGAGAAGCCTAGAGAGGTGGGTTGCACTTCAGAAGGTAGTCTTAGATAGCTTCAAGCAGATAGATGGTAAGGTGAAAGCCTCTGATAGGCTCGATATAATAATACATACAAGGATAGCTTTCAACCATATGATAAGAACTCTTAAGGCGTTCGACGACTGGCTACAAGATCCATTCATAACAAGTAATATACCCAGGGAGCTCCTACTAGAAGTGTGGTCAACATCTCTAAAGCTTATGGAGACGCTCTTAGAGCTCGATATAAAGCATACAACTGAGGTTAAAAGCATAATAGAGAAGGCTGTGAAGGAGGGGCAGATAAGCCCTATAGTCGCCCAACTAAGAGACCTGGCGACACCTAGAGGAGAGGAGAGGGAGAGGAGAGGGCCGGCAATATCGATTTAAACTAGGTGTTGAAACAAGCCTCTCTAGGCCAAACCGGAAAACCTTTTAACTCTTTTAAGTAACCTTCTCTACCTCCCTCTCCCTAGCTTTTAATACTTGGTAAGTAACCTCCACACTATATTTCAACGCAGCTTTCGCTTTTATAGCCTCTATTGTAGACTGGAGATTCTCGATCCTAATCTCGGCAGTTGAGCCGTCAGGCTTCTCCCTTATAAGAAGCCTAGCCAGCTCCCCCTCAACACCAGACTTTGCTTGGAGCACTCTAATATCCTCCTCCACGCTTCTAAGATACTCTATAACCTCTACTGGGAGTACTACTGGGTTTTCAAATGCAACCCTCACATATGTATCTCCGATGTAAACCCTTGCCACCCTCCTCCTCCCTATTTTAACCTCTTCAACCCTCTCCCCTACAAGGGCCTGCTGGCCGCTATCAAGGATTGCCATTATGGTTTTCAAAGCTTTTAACTCGAGCTCCAACTCCTCAACCCTAGATCTAAGCCATTCTAGAACCTCCTCCTTCGCGAGATACCCCTCCTGGTTGTCAGAATACCTAGTCACCCCGGCCCCCCATGCTAGTAAGGTTTAGTTAGCGTGAGTAGGGTTCTGGGTCAGTGTTATCCAGGTCTCACCTAACCCGAAGAGCCTGCTCTTAGATCAAATGATGAGAGGGGTCTTAACGGCTCTCACCTCCAGTTCACATGGTGTTAGTTCGCAACCCTCTCTCCCCTTAGGTTATGCTTAGGCCTACTACTGGGATGTGTTTATGGCAGTTGACTTGGTTAGTGTTGTTGAGGAGTGGACCACTAGGATAACAGCGTTGGCATGGGCGTTATTCCTATTCACATGGAGTGTAGGTTGGGCTCTTAGAGGGGCTCCGCTACCGTTCGCTAGAGTGAAGAGGGTAGGCTCCTCTCTTATAGAGGATTCTGTATGGGCGGCTTTCTGGCTGGCTGTGGGCATGACTGTTTTCAAGGTTGTCACATACATAGCTAGCCTCATAGCTCAAGGTCTAGGATTTTAGATGGGCGGTGTTAGGGTAATGGATCCAGCCTACCTAGTGGTGTTAGCCTTTAAACTAGCTATACTAACATTTTACATTGGGGTTCTAGTGTACGCCCTACCACTACCATTCTCTACTGTGAAGAGGTGGGGACCCCAGCTATTATGGGATGGGGTTCTAGCCTTATTCCTAGCTACGATCTACGCCATCCTATACTCTACGAGCAACAGGTTAGCATTAATGCTGGGGGGCTCGTGGACTCTCTTCAACCTATGGTATTCAGCGGCACTAAGCGTGTCTCTGAACTTGAAGATGGTGATTGCAGCACTAACTGCTATCCCTGAAGTGGCAAGGTTGGCCGGGCCTGTTTATGCTGTAGCGCTACCCTTAGATAGAGCTGCAACTCTAGCCATACTATTCCTTACAACCCTTGCTGGAATAGCTGAGCTAGTGTACAACTACGGCCTGGTACTAGTGGCTTTTGGAGTAGTACTCTACGCTACACCATTTAGGATTACCAGAGGTGCCGGAGCGTGGCTTATAGCCTTCATCCTAGTATTCAGTATAGGTCTCCAAACGCTCCCACTATTCATATCGAGCTTTGCGAGCAAACCGCAGACCCCGGAGGTTACTGTAGACTATAGGTTGTTAAAGGTGAGGGTTGAAAGTAGTAGGGGTGACCCTATAGCTTATGGAGTGTTAGTACTAATGGATAGTAGTGGGCGTGTTATAGCATCATACATGGTTGATGGGGGTGGCTATGCTAAGTCAAAGTACCTAGAGGGTGGCATGGTTATGATGCCAGCCTCAGAAGTGTATGCCTACATAGAGTTCGATGGCGTCTTATTCCCTTTAAAACCTAGGCCGTTGAGAGTTCAGGAGTACTCTAATGGGCAGGAGGTGGTTGTTAGAGCTCCGCACATCATCATATCAAAGTACCCGCTAATACTAGCGTACTCCTCGGTAACCAATTTAGAGGTTGTCGATGGTGGGAGCTGGTTTGCCATAACATCATATCTAAACCTAGGGGATTTTATTGAAATTAGGTACCCTAAGTATTGTAACCTAAACATAACATCCAATTATGTAATGGCTAGTGGTGAGTGGGCATGGAGGGGTGTTAATGGAGTCTACTCCAAGCTCAATGCAGGCAGTGCTGGTGTCTACGAGGTGATGGTCCAAATCAATGGTTGTAGCCAACCACACCTCCCCTCAGACGAGAGATTACAGGATTACGTGGAAAGGCTTTCAGAGGAGTTGAAGTTCATTGATGTGAATTTACTTAAAGCATTCATACTATACTATCTCACCGTTCCAACCATATATGTCTTCATGCTATTCCTAGCTACCGGGGCTCTAGCTAGGATACTTGGAGGTAGGGATAGGGTTCCGGTAAGGGTGGCTTAGCTTGGTCGGCATCCTAGACATGTTGATAGTAACCCTAGCCCTGTTATCCCTCATCATACTCTTGAGGAATATACTGGCTTCAAGGGAGCTAAGGATACCTATTAGGCTTAGGAAAGGCGAGGAGCTCAAGGTTAATATTGGTGGTAGCACTTTAGTAGGCTACGCCCTCGTAGCTGATAGGATTCCCTCAGGTGGCGATGGAGGGGTGGCTGAGAGGCTTGTTGAGATAGCTAAGTCCATGAGGGTTAGTGTCACGTTCACGTCGAGCATGTTTAAAGTGGAGTCTGGGAAGCTATTGGGGTTCATTGAGGATGAGATTAGGAAGGTTGAGCTAGTTTACAACGCTACAAAGCATGTTAGATATGCTGAGAGGCTTAGGTTTCTTAACGAGCTATACAGAACCGTAGCTAAAGATCACAAGCCGTACGTAGGCTCCCTAGGCATAGTACTATGGTTGCCTCAAGGCGACCCCGATAACCAGAGGGTTGTTGAGGCTTTCAGAAGTCTTGTTGAGGCGGAGGCTAGTGTGACGTTGAGAAAGCTTGGTAGTAGCTTCGACGTCGTAGAGGGGTTGATTGCAAGCGTGCCGCCAGTTGAGAGTGCTGTGAACGTGCCTGTAATCCTGGTTACAGAGGATGATGTCAGTGATAGGAGGGGGGTGATCTTAGGTAGGATGGTTGATAGTGAGGGGGTTTTAGTTCTAGATTGGCCTAGGGATTTTGAAGCTCACATAGGAGTCTTAGGGCCCACGGGTAGAGGTAAGACTGTTATGCTTGCTGGGATAGCTGCCCAGCTGGGCATGCTTAGTGATGTAAGGTTAGACCCGTACATGGTTTTAGTTATAGACCCTAAGGGCGATCTTAGAAACCTCCTTTCAAAAGTTGCTTCGAAGGTTGTTAGACCAGGTGGTTATTGTATCCCTCTACCGAGACTCGACGGGGTTGCAGAAGAGCTGGTCAAGTCTAGTGTTGAGGCAGGTTGGGGTAAGGGTAAGGTTGGCGTGTGCAGGGGCTCGCTTATAGAGAGGGGGCTTGTAGTGTACGATTTAACAGACCTTGGGAATGAGGATAGGAATGTAGCTTCAAGTCTTATAGTCTCCAGTCTAGTCCTAGAGGCTTCCGAGAAAGGGCTTCCAGGCAGGGTGGTTCTAGTTGTTGATGAGGCTTGGAGAGTGGCTATAGGATCGGCTAACCACATGATTATGGCGCTTAGAGAGGGTAGAAGTAAAGGTTTATATGTTATCTACGCAACTCAATCGCCATCAGATCTACCCCAGGCTATCCTGGACAACACGAGGGTTGTAGTAGCCTTCGGGGGCTTCACCAAGAACTATGCAGAGCTAGCTAGGAGACTCGGCCTTGAGGAGGTCGATAAGCTACTAAGACTACCTGTTGGTGAAGCTTATGTAAGAGTTGGCGATAGACCTCCCCTAAGAATTTATGCATACAACTATAAAGCTATGCTAGGAGATAGCATAGTTAGCGGGGTGGAAGCCGGTGTCTCTAGCAGCGAAGGTTCTAGAGGAGATGGAGAAGAACGCTGAGCTTAGGAGGAAATTCTTCAGAATACTGCTAGCAGAGCTCATGCTAGACCCAGATCTCAGGATGGCCATGGTTAACGCGATGATAAGAGAGGTTGCAACGAAATCAGACCTATCTGAAACGGAGAAGAGGATTACAACATCCATAGACGATCTAGGCAAGAACGTGAGCTCACACCTAGAGAATATACCCACAAAGGACTCAATTAAAGATCTTACGTCGAAAGTCGAAGAAGTAGCAAGGGATATAAAAGAGTTTAAAAACATGATAGGCGTGATTGAGAGCGTAGGAGAGAGGTTCAACAAGGTAGAGGATAAAGTTGATACCGTGAAAAACGTGGTAGAGATATTTGAAACAACATTCTCAAACATAACATCTAAGTTAGACGATTCACTATCAAAGATAGGGGTAACCACAACGTCAATCCAGGAAACCACAACCGCAATACAGGATAGAACATCTACAATTGAAAATAGAACATCCAGCATTGAAAATAGAATCTCAAGACTAACAATAGCTATCCTCATAATCCTAATATTGACCCTAGTAACGTTAGTAGCACAACTATTGGAGACACTAAGACTAGTACCATAGATAGCTTAAAGGAAGTCAAAGTAACCGCCTCATATACCCTTAAAACTAACAATAGAAAACTTTAAAACCAATCTACCGGAAGCGACATGATCAACATACTAGAAGTTCACAGCCTCTGCATAGTCCAAGGAAAAGTACTTATATTGAAAACCAACCCCATAAACGGTAATGGAGGGCTTTAAGCTCCCAACAAGTCTACATAGGGGTTGGGGAGTTCAGCGTAGACAATGTTTGCTATAAGGATTCCTAGGTAGGTTGGAGGTTCAGATGTTGTTATAGTTTTTATGTTCGTCGATTTTGCTTTCATTTACATATCTAGGGAAACATTATCAGTTTGCCTAAGCTCCATGGGGGATTAAATTTCTATGTTGAACGTTTCATGACTAGGAAGAGGAGTGGGAAGGGTTCAGTTTGGGTGGTTATGCTATGAAATTATTTTAGATCGTTGAGAGAGCGTAGGGTAGCTCATATTCTTTTTAGTAGTTGAAGGGCGTTCTATAGGTGCGGTTAACGCTAGTATCTTGGCTCTATCACTATTAATGCGTATTCGTTGAGCTGGTTTAGCTTAATTATGGTTTTACCCTCCTCTCTTACTACTTCAAGTTTTTGCCCTGTTATGGCATTGTAAGCTGTGTGCTTCTCGTCTGTCTCGCTACGCAATTCTAGTATTATGTTGTTGACTGGGATTATGGTTCTGGGTGGGTGTACGCTGTATGGTGTTATGTATGGTGGGAGTGATTGTTTGCTGGGCCCTGTGGGTGCTGTTAGTATCCTCTGGTTATAGGTATGGTTTACTAGGTGAACTACCAGTCTGTCTCCTTTCCTATAGAACTCTGTTTGTATAGTCTCCGGGGCCTCGACTTTGATTGGTGGTTTTGGAGCATGCTTGTTTAGAGGTCTGAGGATGAGCTCTGCGTAGTCAGGGTGCCCTAGTCTACTATAGTGTGCTCCAACTCTAGCTGAGTAGTATATTATAGATCCTCTGCCGTGCTCGGCCATGATCACCCCTGCTACCTTTTCAAGAGTTGAGTCTGGGGGTGGTGTGCTCCTACCTAGCGTGTACTCGAAACCATAGGGGGCTTTAGGTGCTCTTACTAAGGCTAGGACTTTAGATGTTACAGACCTAACCCTAACTAGGTCTCCTAGTATCCTCTCAGTCCTACCCTTCTCGAACCTGATACTCTGGTCACCGAAGACTATTGATTCTGGGAGGCCGCTCCAGTACTCATTGTATATGGTGGGGGATACGTTTAGGTGAAGATACGAGTAGCCCATCCTAAGGAAGCCTTCGAATGTAACACCCATGATATCTTCCAGTGCTAGTGAATGCCTATAGGTGTAATCAGGGCTCATAACGCCGAATTCAGCTGTAGCTACTAGAACCCCACCGTTCTCCACATAGCCTTCTAGAACCCCTTCATCCCTAGAGCTAAGTACTGCAGATGAGGGGAGCACTAGGACCTTGTAGTTTCTAGCCTTACGCTCCAAGTCTACCATTGAGAGGAGCTCCACCGGGACGTGGCTTGAAGCTATTATCTGCGTTAAACCCTCAAGCTCAGCCAAATACACATCAGGCCTCTCCCAGAAGTACTTATCATGGGTCTCGCTGCTGAAAACCACAGCAGCATAGCTAATGGGCTCTACGTCTACCAGGTACTCCTCAAGCCTTTCAAGCTCCTCGTAAACCTCAGCTAGGTAATCTAAAGCCCTTGGATCCTCGAAGAACTGGCTTGAGAACATGGTAGCCACAGGGTGCCCTCCAGCAGCAACAATAGCCCTAACCCCCTGTTTAACAGCTATCCTGGTAGTAGACTGGGTCGTTCTAAGCGTGTAGAAGAGATTTCTACTAACAAACACAGGCTTCCCCTCACCTAGTAGAGCTCTAGTCAGCTTAGTAGCCATCACTATGAGGGAGTAGTCTACAACATCGAACTCGCTTGCCTCAGCGAAAACACCATCCAGTATATCCCTAGCCTTCTCAACAACAATATTACCCCTACCAGCCCACCCAACTGGGTGGCTGTTATAGAGGAAGAGCGTATCACCCTTCTCCTCATTAATAGCATCCCTGATCCTCCTCATAGCCTCAACAGTAACCCTATACCTCCACTCCCACGACAACCTAAACGCTGGATCCTCCTCATCCATAACACTAGGTAGATCAACTCCATACTCACTCTTAAACTTAGCCCTACAATAGCTACAGTAACAAGCCTTAGGTGGATCGGGCATGTACCTAAAACTATCCAAGAGAACACCCTCAGGCCTAATCCTACCCGTAGCCTCACGAGCCTCAGGTACAAAATACTCCTCTAGAGCAGGACTATTAGGGCATATCTGAGGCCAATGAGGATCCCTAACCTTCCTAGCAGTAGGAAAATGCTCTAAGACTATAACCTCCCCGTCTCTATTCCTTTGAGCGTACTCAGGATGCCTCCTATAGATAAACCTGTTAGCAGTATGACAAACCATTATAATCAAGTTTAACCCTCTCCTCCTAGCCAGCAACCTCAACTCCTCAAGGTCGAGAAGAGCATTAGGATGCCTAGGGTAAACCTTGCTATCTCTATAGAAGACTCTACCCCAGGGATCCCTAGCAAACACAATCAAAGTATTAGCATGAGCCCTCAAAGCCCTTTCAACAATAGACCAAGCATTAATCCTATCAGCGTAAAAACCATACGGATCCTCAATGTTAAACTGAATAACCCTATAAAACTGTCCTCTCTGGGAGCTCAAGCTTAAACAGACCTCAGCTTATGGTATATGACACTTGGAACTTAAAAGAATTCATAACATGGTGAGACTAAGCAAAAACGGTTAAGACCAAGTATAGAGTACATTATCCTCTGAAGCTCTTTAAAACAGAAGTGAAGGAAACGGCTTAAACCTCCAGCCCTGAACCGTGATGTCTTAAGGAATGGATGCTGAAATGTGATGTGAGTGTTTTAGAGCGGATATCTGATAAACATCTCCAAGGAGGCTTTTTAAGTCTCCCAGGATACGGGAAGGGATCATAGTCGATTCTAGCTCAGTAGATGTTAGATTCTGAGATCAATGTAGCTAATCTTTATTAATCCTGATATTAACTCTAGTAGCGTTAATAGCACAACTACTGGAAACACAGACTAGTACCATAGGTAGCTTAAAGAGGTAACCATACATTATATATACCCTTAAATCAATCACATAGAAAAGTGTTTCAGAGAGCTGTCGGTGGATAGTGTGAATGCGCAAAGTTGAGCTATTAAGTCTTAGCTTCTAATGCTAGTCGTGGTGTTAGGTTTTATGGCGTTCCTCTATAGGGGGTCTCTGGAGGATCCTGGTGGTAGGTTGAGGGAGCTCCTTAGGTTGAGGGATGTCATTGTAGCTCCCGGGGTTTACGGGCCTGTGTTTGCTCTTCTTGCTGAGAGGATGGGTTTTGAGGCTTTGTACCTGTCTGGGGCTGCTTTAACAGGCTTCCTGGCTATGCCTGATATTGGTTTGATTACGTTGTCTGAGCTAGCTACTATGACTAGGTATATTACTAGGGTTGTTGGGGTTCCGCTTATAGTCGATGCTGATACTGGTTTTGGCGAGGCTATTAATGTTGCTAGGACTATTAGGGACCTTGAAGATGCGGGGGCTGCGGCTATACAGATTGAGGATCAGGTTATGCCTAAGAAGTGCGGCCACCTACCGGGTAAGAGTGTTATCCCAGCTGTGGATATGATGAAGAAGATTAGGGCTGCAGTAGATGCTAGGAGGAGGGATACTCTTATAGTAGCTCGTACTGATGCTAGGGATGTTGAGGGCCTTGAGGGGGCTATTGAGAGAGCCCAGCTCTACGTAGAGGCGGGGGCCGACGTGATATTCCCCGAGGCTCTTAGAAGCTTGGAGGAGTTCAGAGAGTTTGCTAGGAGGGTTAAAGCACCACTCCTAGCTAACATGACCGAGTTCGGTAAAACACCCTACACATCGGTCCAGGAGTTTAGAGAGGCTGGGTACAAAGTGGTTATATTCCCAGCTACACTATTTAGAATCTCGCTAGGGGCAGCTAGAGAGGCTTTGGAGGTGTTAAAATCACAGGGTACGCAGAAGAGCCTTCTAGATAGGATGATGTCGAGAGAGGATTTCTACAAGCTGATAGGCTACAGGGATTACGAGGAGAGAGATCTACGAGTCTCAGCTGAGATCGAGGAACTCTATAGGAGGATAGGTTATAAAAAGCCCTAGTGGGTGTAACCAGGAGAGGTGGTAGGTAGTGGGTGGAAGGCAGAGAACAACACTCTTCACAGGCCTTGAGAAGGGTAGGGAGAAAGAGGAGGCTTCGGAATCTAAAGGGGGGAAACAGGGTAAACAGGTTAAGGGCAAGAAGTAATGACCTGCTATACCTGGCCTCCGCCTAGGAGGTCTAAGAGACTAGCCGTAGCGATACCAGGTAGTATCCTGGTTACCGAGGATACGCTAGAACTTAAAACCGTTAAAGCCGGTATCGTAGGTAGGGTTCTCGCCATTCATAGGGTTGATGAGGTTGTATTATACAAGGATCGTGAAACCACAGGTGGGGATCTGAGACTGCTAAGACTACTACTAGAGTACATGACAACACCTCCCCATCTAAGGAGGAAGGTACATCCTCTTAGGAGGGAGCTTAAAGCATCGGGGCTCCTGCCACCGCTAAGAACGTGTAACCACGAGGTTCCAGAGGAGCTGAGGCCTGGTGATAAGCTTGACTCCTACATAGAGTCGTGTGAGGAGGGTGTATGTAAGGCATATCTTGGGAGAGCGGGTTACGGGATTCTAAGAGGCTACTATAAACCTGGTAGTGTTGTAACAGTTAGGGTGAAGAGAGTTGGTGGTGAGGGATTCGAGGTCGAGGAGTCCAGCTGGGGCAACCTCTATATAGGCTTTAAAATTAAAACAATCTCAGATCTAGAGGTTTTAGTTGAAAGCTATAGGAGGAGAGGCTACACTATAATACTATCGAGTAAGTATGGGGACTGCTCTCCTAAAGCTCTTAGAACTTTAGAAGAGCTTAAAAACAAGTCTAAAGGTCTTCTCGTCATATTCGGAGGCCCTTACAGGTGCCCCTACGAGTACACAAAACACGATATATACGATGTGATACTCAATACAATCCCGAATCAGGGAACGTTAACAGTGAGAACGGAAGAGGCTATGATTGCGACGCTGACAACCATAGATCTAGTTGGGAAAGCTAGCGGAGAGCTAGGATAGGTTTAAGAGGATGGGAAGTGGAATGGTTGTAGTTAAAACCACATACGTCAACCCTTAGTTTCAAAAGCCACCATCAACAACCTGTTTTAGAGTGGAGAAAGGCTAGTGTTATAAGCTTATAAGGTTAAATCTAGGACATTACTGGCGTAGGGGGTTTAACCTGTGGGTGCTAGGAAGAAGCATGCACCTAAGAGGGGTAGTTTAGGGTTTTCACCTAGAAAGAGAGCTTCGAGATTAGTGCCTAGAGTTAAGTCCTGGCCTCAGGTTGATAATGGAAGACCTTTGCCTCTAGCGTTTCTAGGTTATAAGGTTGGGATGACTCATGTCTACGTTGTGGACGACATCCCTGGGAGTCCTACTAGTGGTAGGGAGGTCTTCGTGCCTGTAACTATAGTTGAAACCCCTCCTCTCTACGTTCTAGCTTTAAGGCTTTACGGTTACGATATTAATAGAGGTCTGTATACGTTAGGTGAGGCACGAGCTCAACCTCCTCCAGAGCTTGAGCTACATAGGAGGATTACTACCCTAGGCTCTGTTAACCTCGAGGATGAGTTGGAAGAGTTGGAGAAGCTTCTACCAAAGGCTGTCGATGTGAGGTTGCTGGTGGTATCTCAACCGAAGCTTACAGGGGGTTTGAGTAAGAAGAAACCCGATATACTGGAAGTTAAGGTTGGCGGTGTTAGCGATATTAAGGCCTTGTACGGTTATGCTGTAGGCAAGCTAGGTAAGACTATAACTGTTGACGAGGTGTTTCAGGTGGGGCAGCCCGTTGACGTAATAGCTGTTACTAAGGGTAAGGGGTTCCAGGGGGTTGTTAAGAGGTGGGGTGTGAAGGAGTTGCCTAAGTGGCATAAACATAGGAAAGGTAGTAGGAGCGGCCCCGGAGCTAGAGGGTCTGCTGCTGGTAGTTGGTGGGAGATTCCTCAGGCGGGTCAGATGGGGTTCCATAGGAGGACGGAGTATAATAAGAGGATACTATCCATAGGTGATGACGGCTACGTTATAACGCCTGCAGGGGGCTTCCTAAACTACGGTATTGTCAGAAGCCAGTATGTAGTGCTAGCCGGCACTATACCTGGTACTGTTAAGAGGCCTGTAGTTCTAAGATGGCCTATAAGGCCTCCTTCATGGTATTTAAGCTATGGCGCGCTTAAACCCAAGATAGTTTATATAAGCTTGGAGAGTAAGCAGGGCAACTAGATGGTGATGTCCATGATCTACTCAAGCCTCCTCCTGTACTTGAGAGATCCCATCACCGTACCCGTATACTCTCTCGACGGCAGCCAGGTTGATGTAATAACATTACCTGACATATTTAGATTCCCTATTAGAAGGGATTTGATTAGAAGGGTTTTCCTAAGCGAGTTTACAGCTCGTTTACAGCCTAAAGGTAGGGATCCTATGGCTGGTAAGAGGACTACAGCTGAAAGCCTTGGTATAGGTTATGGTATAGCTAGAGTTCCAAGGGTTAAGGGTAGTAGGAGGGCGGCTTTCATACACTCAGCTAGAGGCGGTATGGCGGCATTTCCTCCTAGAGTTGATGCTAGGATATGGGAGAGGGTTAATAGGAGGGAGAGGATTCTAGGGACTATAAGCGCCCTCTCCGCCACGGCTGTAGTAGATATTGTTAAAGCTAGAGGTCATAAGTTCTCAGCTCCAGCGGTCCCAGTTGTTGTTGAATCCCAGGTTCTCACAGGCATCTCTAAAACACGTGATTCTACAGAGCTCCTGAGAAAACTAGGGCTCTACGAGGATGTTGAGAGGGCCCGTGAGGGTACTAGGTGGAGGGCTGGTAAGGGTAAGAGGAGGGGGAGGAGGTATAAGGAGCCTAAAAGCACACTATTTATCCTAGAAGATGTAGAATCCCCCTTCGCTAGATCCGTTAGAAACCTACCTGGCGTCGACGTAGTAATACCAAGCTTAGTTAGTGTGCTACACCTAGCTCCCGGAGCTCACCCAGGTAGGCTGACTTTCATAACAATAGGGGCTCTCAAGGGTCTTGAGGAGAGGTTTAAGGTGATCTCCTTATGAAGGACGCTAGAAATTTAATTATAAGAGTGCACTTTAGCGAGAAAGCCTCAAATCTCATGGATAGAGAGAACGTGATTACATTGATTGTTGATAGGAGGGCTTCGAAGCACGATGTTAAAAGGGTTTTCGAAGACCTCTTCCAGGTTAAGGTTGAGAAGGTTAGGACGTTGATAACGAGTAAGGGGGAGAAGAAGGCATATGTGAAGCTAGCTCCAGGATTTAACGCTAGGGATGTAGCTACAAGGCTTGGAGTTGTGTAACAACTATTCCTCCTCATCTCTAACCTCGGGTACACGAGCTTTACCATTCTCAACCATATCCACTACCTTGCTTGCAATATCCCTCACAACCTGGGCAGCCTCGGAGTCGGGGTATTCGGATATGAACACTTTACCCGTGTCATTGCACTCCCTAATCCTAGGATCTAGTGGTATAGCTCCTAGGAATGGGATTCCATACTCTTCAGCTATCTCTCTGGCCGCACCTCTCCCGAATATGTATATTACGTCTCCGTGAGGGCACCTATAGTAACTCATATTCTCTATTATGCCTATAACAGGTGTTTTCATCTTACTAGCGAAAGCCACAGCTCTTTTTACAACAGATTTCGATACATCACTTGGTATTGTCACGAGTATTATGCCGCTAAGCCTAGGCATAGACTGCACTATTGTGAGGAGCTCATCCCCAGTCCCTGGGGGTAGGTCTACGAGTAGGTAGTCTAAAGGTCCCCAGTTAACGTAGGCTAAGAGCTCCCTAATAGCACTAGCCTTAATAGGGCCTCTCCATATGAGAGCCACATCATCTCTAGGGACTAGGAGGCCTAAGGAGGCTATTTTAACACCTGGTGGTACCGTAACAGGGTCTATGGTTCCATCCATCCTAGCGAGCATCCCGTAGCCTGTTGGTATCCCGAACATCTTATGTATGGATGGGCCGTGGAAATCGGCATCTAGAACTCCAACAGTTCTCCCTTGGAGCGCTAAGGCCGACGCTAAGCTCGATGTTACCAGGGATTTACCCACGCCTCCTTTACTACTCATAACAACTATTTTATACCTTATCTTCATCATGTTAGCGACGGCCATAGACTGTTGTCTCTGCAACTCCTTCATCCTCTCCGCGACCTCCCTATAACTACCGCTTTGAACCCCCGAACCCTTCTTGTAATGGTCGATTCTCAGACCTCTAGACTCCTCACTCACTCTAACCCTACACCCTCCATATATTCTAGGTAACCTAGAATTATATTAACGTGTATTTATTCAGAGATGGGGGGTGGAGGTTTGAAGATAGCTCTTATAACAACCCTTAGGGAATGGGATCCGCTTATTACCGAGAAGGTTGAAGCTCTAGGTTATAGTGTTGAGGTTGTTAATGTTAAAAGCTTGGATCCAGGTAGTGTATGGGAGGCTCTTAGAGGTATTAGCTTTGACTACGCTATAACTCCTGGATTATCGCCTTACGATTACTCCTCTCTTAGTGGTAGGGTTGTTAAGGGGACTATCTCTCCTAAAACACTTCCATACATACTGGAGCTCGTGGGCCCCGAGGTTCTAAGTCCAAGAGTTCAGGCTGAAAAGGTTGTAGGGGTTAAAATCATGGTTGAGGTTTCAAAGAGGGTTTACAGGGACGTTGTAACTGAAGCTAAACATGCGTTCAACATAAGAGGCCTAGGGGTGCCTCTTAGACCTCCACCCATACTCGTAGCATCAGATATATACATCCATGAGGGTAGGGGTTTAGATGAGGTCTTAGCAGATTCAGCCTATAGATCCTCTGAGGGGGCTGATATACTTGTTCTAAGCTCTCAGCCAGGCTTAGATAGAAGAGTCTACCTCGACGCCCTAGATAGAGTGTTGAGCTTAGGTAAGCCTGTTGCGGCGGACCCCGGAGATCTAGATGTTCTAGCTGATGCCGTGGATATGGGGGCTCACATAGCTATGAGCCTAACCAGGGGGGGCCTCGCATCGATACCGGAGGGGCTTAGAGATAGGGCGGCCTACGTTATAATCCCAGAGCTTATGAGCTCCTGGAGAACGAGGGTTTACGAGCTGAGGAGAGCATACAAGCAGGCTTTAAGCCTGGGTTATCGGAGTGTGGTGCTCGACCCAGTTGTAAACCCCCCAGTTAACAGGGGACTCCTTCAATCCATCATAACCGCAAGTGAGCTTTCAAAGAGTATCAAGGCACCTATAATGCTAGGTTTGAATAACGCTGTCGAGATGATGGATGTTGATACCCACGCTAGCATAGCATTGCTAACCCTCCTAGCAGCCGAAGCTGGGGTATCGATAGTTATGGTTGGAGAAGAAAGTTACAAAGCTAGAGGTGCTACAAGGGAAGCTAGGAGAGCCTCTATTATGGCTAGCGTAGCTTTAAAACTAGAAAGCCCCCCGAAGGATTTAGGTATTACAGTCTTAGATCTTAAGGGTAAAAGCCCCCCGGAGGGCGCTCAGTATAAAGGCTATGCTAGGCTCGCCATAGGGGGGTTGAGTGTTAACTGTAGAAATATAGCTGAATTAGAGGGGGTTGTTGATGAAGATCTTAGGAAGATAATCTCTAAGGTCTGCACTCCCTGGGCTAGCGAGAGCCTAGACCCTACCTTCTCCTAGCTCCCTTCTAACCTCCTCCTGCAACTCCCTAATCCTCTTTATATTCTCTCTAACCTTCTCAAGCCACTCCCTAGAAGCCTCTATGCCTCTCCTAACAAAGAATGCTACAGCCTCACTCCTACTCTTAAACACCCCTGCCTCCACCAACTCGTCCACAACCATTGCATCCTCTTCCCTAAGCCTAATCGATGATATAACAGTAGAAGTTACCTCCGCAACTCTCCTAGCCTCTTCAAAAGCCTCTCTAAGCGTTTCACCAACCTCCCTTGTAACAACCCTAGCTAGTCTATGTGGTAGAGCTAGGATAACCTCCAGGTGGTGTGCTCTCCTCCCCCTAGGACCTGGGATATACTCCTCTATTTTTCTAACTACCTCCTCATATTTAGCGTTAAACTCTCTAACCTTATCTTCCATAAGCTTATTTAAATCCTCAACAGCCTTCCTTAAACTCTCATCTCCCCTTCTCTCAGCCTCACTTCTAAGCTCCCCTAGTCTCCTCTTAACCTCTACGAAGTCCTCCTCAAGATCGTCAACTATATCCTCAAGTTCATGGTAGAGACGGCCGAACCTGAAGGGGCCCCTCCACTTCATCACAGCCTCCTCCAACTCTTTCAGCTCATTTATAGCTTCAGCGTACGCATCCAATATCTTAGCTCTCAACCTCTCAACATCCTTCTCAAACTCTCCCAACCTTACCACCATACGTGTAATTGTGTAAGCTAGAGTTTAAAAACGTTATGTTTAACGTAATATTTTATCTTTTAAATATGATGTTTAATTATAAGCATTTTAGCTTATAGGATGACGTTTAATCGCTACCTATGAGATTTAAAACCCCTCAGATACATGTAAACCTCTAATTCTAACTATTTAAGGCTTAGCATCTAGTGTATACTATAGGGCTAAGACCCTCTTATCGAGCCCGAGGTGGTAGATTGCAGTATGAGTTCGTCGTAGTGGGCTCTGGGGTAGCTGGGCTTTCGACAGCTTACATGTTAGCGGAGAGAGGCTATAATGTTGCTCTAGTTGGCTTACCTGAGTTGATTAAGATGGTTGCTGGAAGCTCTTCGGGGATACTAACGTATCACATGCCCAGTCCATTCCTAGAATGGTCACTCGAAACCCTAGAGTTCTATTCCAAGCTAGGCTCTGGAATTGTTGAGAGGGCTTTGTGTTTATGGATGTCTAGGGATGCCGGTTTCGTCGATGTCGTATCCTCTAGAGTTAGAGAGCACGGTGTTAGGATTAGACGGGTCTCAGAGGATTACCTTAGAGGTCTAGGGTTGGAGGTAAAGACTTTTGAGGATGAGGTTATAACGTTGGGTGAAGGGTTTAGAGTTAATGTTGGAAGGCTTATTGACACTCTATCATCTAAGTTGGAGGTTTTAGGGGTTGATGTAGTTGAGGGGTGGGGTGTTATCGAGGACGGTGTAGTAAGGGTTGGCGATAGGATGGTTAAGGGTAGTACTGTTATAGTGGCGGCTGGGGCTTGGAGTAGGGAGCTCTTAGGCTTACGTAACACTATACTGTATAAATGCCAGGCTGTGAGGCTGGAGGAGCCTAAGATAGATTACATGGTGGTAGACGATTCCATTGGCTATTACATTAATAAAATGCAGGATGACACTATAGCCTTGGGGGATGGGATTAAGGTTATTGTAGAAACGCCTGAAGAAGCTTTTAAAGTTGATAGATGGGTTGTAGAAGAGGTTATAAGAAGGGCTACGAGGAGGGGGGTCATAGCTAGCTATAGGGTAGCCTACACGGTCTCAGCCCCATGTATAGGGACAGGGGATTCATACCCGTTGGTGGGAGAGGTCTCAGAGGGCGTATACACTCTCACAGCGCTCAACGGTGTTGGTTTCTCTATAACACCTGCTCTATCGAGAATCCTAGTAGAACATTTAATTAAAGGATCTAGGATACCGGAGTATCTCGATCCAAAAAGGGAGATCCCGGGGAGGGAGCCTAGAGAGCCTATAGACTAGGATATCTATAACCTTGAATACTTGTTCTCTATGTACTCAGCTAGATACACCGGGTTCATGGGCTCCCCTAGAGCTTTAACCACCAGGTCTTTAGGCGGATAGACAGCCCCCCACTTGTGTATCTTCTCCCTTAAATACACTCTTACCAGCTCAAACCTCCTCTCACCTATAACATCTCCTAGCCTACCTACGTCAGCCTCAAATCGGTTTTTCAACTGTGCCGCCAGGATATTACCTATGGTGTATGTTGGGAAATAGCCTATGGCTGTTAAAGACCAGTGTATATCCTGGAGAACTCCATCCTTATAGCTTTTTGGTTTAATGCCGAGAAGCCTATCCATATACTCGTTCCAGAGCTCGGGTAAATCGTGTACTTTAATCTCGCCTGCTACCAGCATTCTCTCAAGCTCGTATCTAAGGTAGATGTGTAGATTGTATGTAACCTCGTCTGCATCAACTCTTATCAAGCTGGGTCTAACTATGTTGAAGTATTTGTAGAGCTCCTCAACGCTGTAATCTCTAGTGAAGCCTAGATGCTCGTCTAAAATCGGTTTGAGTAGTTCTACGAAGGCACGGCTCCGACCGACTATGTTCTCCCAGAACCTACTCTGGCTCTCGTGGACTCCCAGGCTAGCTCCCTCAGCTAGGGGGGTCATCTTAAGCCTCTCATCCACCTGTAGATTGTAGAGTGCGTGGCCGAACTCGTGTATCACAGCGAACAAGCTCCTCCTGAAATCCCTACCTTCATATCTAGTTGTTATCCTAACATCTGATAGAGCTATCCCTATTGTGAATGGATGTGCACTTACATCGAGCCTACCCTTACTCCAAGGGAATCCTAGGATGTTTAAAACCTCTCTGTTAACAGTCTCCATAGCCTCCCTTCTATACTCAACATTCTCCAGCACATGCTCTCTAGGGTAATACCCTTCGGCCATAACCTTCTCCAACACCCTTCTAATTGATGGTACTAAGGTTGAAAACATAACCCTCACATCTCTATCTCTAAGCCCCTCCTCGTAGTAGTCTAAGAGAGCATCGTAGGGGTGCTCCTCATACCCTAGGAGCTCTGCAACCTGCCTTTCAAGCTCCACAATCCTAGATAAGTACGGCTTGAACCTCTCAAAGTCATCCTTCTCCCTAGCCTCACGCCACACCACCGGAGCTTCACTCCTAAGCTTAGCTAACTCGTACTGGATATTCTCAGGAATTCTCCTAAGTCTCTCAACATCCCTCCACAGAACCCTGACAACACCCCTCTCAAAATCATTTAAACCCTCAACACCAAGAAGCTTCTCAACGAGAGGAGCTATATTCTCGAGGAGAAGCCTCCTACTAAGAAGGCTAAGCTCAGCTGAAGCAATAGACCTCTCCTCTACACCCTCACGAGGCATGTAAGTCTCAGAATCCCACCCCATAAGGCTAGAAGCATGACCTAAAGCCCACAAAACCCTATACCTCTCAAGGAGCTCCAGTACAAGCTTATTCTCAAACAAACCCCTAACACCAAGTAAAAGCTCCTAAAAGCAAACCTTATCTAGTTGAATTCACAACTGTTAAGGGTTCTAACCACATACCCACTACCATTACCTCCTTAACTCTAGCTTAATGCCAAGAGCCTCTAAACGTTTAAAACCTAGATCTTTTGTGACCAGAGTGTAGCCATACACCATCGCTATCGCAGCTATGAGGAGGTCAGCGTCAGGTAACAGCTCCCCCCTCCTCTTAAGCTCCTCATAGATCTCACAGTATTTTAGAATAACATCATTATTTAAACCTAAAACCTCGTAGGATTCTTCAAGCAACCTTTTAACCTTCCCCCTCTTCTCCCAAGGAACCCCTCTTAAAACCTCTATTAAAGTTATTATTGATAATGCTCCGCTCTCGAAAACCCCCTTTCTAATTTGCTCTACGAGCACACTCGTATCAAACAATTTCATCTTAGCTTAAACCCCTCTCTAAACTCCTTACTCGACCTCAAAATACCCTCAAGATCCTCATCGCTAAGAGTTCGCCTCAACTCCTCAAATGAAACTCTAGCTTTAAGCTCTCTGGCTTCGGTTAGAAGCTTTAATAGAAAGCTACTCCAATCCTGATCCCCCTTATGTTTCTCGAGAATCTCCTTGACCTCCCTTAAAACGGATATAGTGACATACCTTCTCAACTATATCACCATGTAATCTTATAGCTAGAACAGTTATAAGGGTTTAAATGCTAGAGCTCTCTACGTTACTCCTCCCTCCAGGTCTTGGGCGAGGGCATGTGGGGGTGGGCTCGATCCACCATGTAGCCTGGTCTGATGATGCTGGCCAGATAGCGTTTAGAGATAGGATTCTAGGTCCATGGATTTAAGGTAACCCCTGTTATTAATAGGAAATGGTTTAAGTCCATCTACTTTAGAGAGCCAGGCTACGTTCTCTACGAGATTGCTACAATGGGCCTGGGATGGCTTGTTGACGAGCCTATAGAATCTCTCGGATCGAGGTTATCGCTTCCTGAGTGGCTTGAACCTCAACGTGGCTGGGTTGAGAGCCTGCTACCTAAGGTGAGGCTTCCTAGTGGTGTTGAGATACCCTGAGGAATTCTCTAATAACATGTAGCTCATAGGGTTTATAAAACTGATTTCTATTGAGGGTTACAGCTTAGTTATGGTTTTAAGGAGTTCTCCCACGCTATCAACTAGCTTATCAACATCCTCTAGGCAGTTGTAGATGTAGAAGCTTGCTCTTACACTACCGTTAGAGGCTCCTAGTTTATCGTGTAGCATGTGGGCGCAGTGTAGTCCAGTTCTCACAGCTATCCCCTGCTGGTCTAGCCATAGACCCACCATGCTTGGATCCACGTTTCCAACGTTGAAGGCTACTATACCCAGCTTTACCCTAGCATCTCGGGGACCCAGTATCCTTATTTTATCTCCTAGCTCTTCCAGTCTCCTCAAGGTGTATGATGTAAGCTTCCTCTCATGGGATTCAATATCCTCCATGCCGAGCTCCTCCAGGTATCTTACTGCCTCCGTTAGGCCCACAGCTTCAACGATAGGCGGTGTCCCAGCTTCAAATCTCCACGGGAGGTCGTCCCACTCTATGGCTATTTCATCTCCGCCTAGCCCAACCCTCTTAACAGTACCACCTCCACCTAGTGGGGGTTCTAGGTTCTCTAGTAAATCCCTTCTACCCCATAGCACTCCTATGCCTGTAGGGCCTAGCATCTTATGACCGCTGAACGCTAGAAAGTCTGCCTCAAGCTCTCTAACGTCAATCTTCATGTGTGGTACTGATTGCGCTCCATCTAATGCTACGAGAGCTCCAACACTATGAGCTATCCTAGCTACACGTCTAGCATCACTAACATAGCCCGTAACGTTTGAAGCGTGGCTGAACGCTACAACCTTGGTCTTCTCGCTTACCATCCCTTCTAGGAGCTCCCACCTAGGCACACCATTGCTATCCACCGGTAGTAGCCTCACCTTAGCTCCCACAATTCTAGCCACTCTCACCCATGGTAGTATGCTGCTATGATGATCGGCCTCGGTTACTATAACCTCATCCCCCCGGCCTATAACGTTGTTGAATGCTAGCGTTAAGGCTAGAAGCTGTAAAGCCTCTGTTGTGTTTTTAACGAATACAACCTCATCCCAGCTCTTAGCGTTGATAAACTTAGCTACAACATCGTGAGCCTCCTCGTAAGCCCTAGAAGCCTCCATACTAAGAGAATACACACCCCTATGGACATTAGCATAGCTATGCTCCATGAAAACCATTATAGCCTCTATAACACTTCTAGGTTTGAGAGAGCTAGCAGCGCTATCGAGGTACGTTACACCCCTTTCGAGCTCTGGAAAGTCTAGTCTTACAGCTTTACAGTCCAAGAGGTGTCACCTAGAGCTTCCTAACCTTCAACACATAGCTATATCCGTCGCTATCGAAATCAATGATCTCCGTAGGCCACCTAGATATAAGCTTCATAACCATAGATGAGGGGGCGAAATCTTCCTCTCCAACGACAACAATCACATTGCCGGACGAGGCCTCCTCAAGAGTTACCATTAGCCTAGCCGAAGGCTTATCAGTACAAGTCCTCCAGGCCTCTTTCGTAAGCTCAACTTTCTTCTCAGCCAAAACCCACACCCTATTAAACGCAGTAATCCTAGGGCTAATATGTTTATATTATAACCAGAAGTCCATTTGGAATGGCGTGTAAATATAAGTTAACAGGCAAAACGTATTCTGTATTAAATGTAAAAGGTGGGATTACGTTTTAAACATTTATAGCTAACTATAACTTTATAACATAACCTATAAAAGCCTCGCTTAATAACAGATAGTATGGGTGGGAGAGATGGATGCAAAACGCATCTTAAGGAGCGCGATAGACGTGCTAAGAGGAGAGGAGAGAGGAGTAGGACTCGATAGGTTAGAGCTAGATATGCTCCCCGATAGCCTATCCAGGGAGATGCTGGTTATGATGGGCTTAGAGTATGAGAGTGAGCGTAGGAGGGAGGAGCCACCGTTAATCCTCCTAGCTCTAAGACTGTAACTTATAATAGCTATAGCTATAGAACCTACTAACAACTCGGTGGACTGCTTGGATGCTAGGAGGTTCTGGAGGTCTAGCGAGGCTATAGCATCAAGCTACCTTGAATCCAAAGGTTATAGGATCATCGATGTCCACAGGAAGGTTATAGTTAACGGTGTCGAGGTATCAGATGTGGATATAGTAGCTGAGAAGGATAACGCCATCTACGCTATCGAAGTTAAGTCTGGCGCTGTGGACTTCGACTCTCTAAGGCAAGCATATGTTAATGCGAAGCTTCTAGGAATGAAACCTATGGTTATTGGAAGGGGTTTAGCTGATGGCAAAGTTGATGCTGTAGCTAGAGAGCTTGGAGTAGAGGTGCTTGTACTACCAGATCTAGTGGTTACATCGTTAAACGAGATTAGAGAAGCTGTCTATGAAGCTGTCTACTCTGCTTTAAACGAGCTCCTGCTAACTATAAGCTCGTGTAGTGAGGTTGAAGAGGAGGATTTGAAGGTGTTAGAGGCTGTGGCTGAGAGCGGAGTGCTAGCAGATGCCGCTATGCGATTAGGGCTTAGCGAAGGCGAGCTAGCTTCTAAGATAGCTTCTTTGAGGGAAAAGTATTTTCTACCTAGGGGCAGGTATCAGAGCCTAGTCCTTATAGCTAGGATGCTTGTGATGTGTAAGAGGGTGCTTGGAGGTTCTCAGGCTCACTCATAGGCTAATATAGCTTGCTCGGAGGCTCTTCAAGTGGGGTTGGGAGTGTCTAGGCGTCTTTCAAAATGGGCTATCATAGCTCTCTTAACGCTACTTCTACTAGGAGCTCTAAGGGTGTCGGCTGAGAGTGTAGATGTTAAAGTGGAATTCGAGCCTAGGGCTGTTAAGGTTAAAGGTCTTATCCTACCCGGTGATATCGTGGATGTTAACGTTCAAGTTACGGCTACACAGTTTGAGGGTAACGTGGTTAAAGTGGCCTACAGGGTTTACTGCTCTAAGGGTTTAGTGGTGGAGGTTGCCGGAGAAGGAGGTCTTACCGTTAACTTGGTTGAGAGGAGAGGTTCGGCTAGCTTTAGCTTGGAGATCCCCTGGTGTAAGGGTTTAGTGGTGGAGGTAACCTCTATAGAGCCTAGCGGTGGATTCTCTAGGGCAGCCATTGATCTAGGCCCTGAGGTTAAGGTGAGTTTGCTGGAGCCTAGAGATCCTTTCCTAGGCGAGAGGCGTGAAGGTGGGTATTTAATAGTGAAAGTTCTCACCAGGGCTAATGTAGAGGGCGAGGTAGGCTTGTTGGTGGTGAGAGATGAGACTCTAGGCTTAACATTATTGGAGAGGAGTGTTGAGATAGCTGATGGCCGTGTCCACGAGCTCTACATAAAGGTGCCTGAAAACCCTAGGAGACTGTGGGTTTTCAAGGATCTTAATATGTTACACAGGATATCAATAGAGTATATGGGGGTAGACAGCTATTCCGGTAATAACATCACCTACCTCTACGTAATAGTGGTGTCAAGCGACCTGTGGAGAATACCTTGGGCAGCTAGCTTAGCTCTAGGCTTCCTCGTTATCCTAGTAATAGCGTCCTATATTACTAGAAGGCTGTATAGCTCTTAGCGTCCAAGTGGAATCCCCTCTCTTCAAGAGGAGGAGTGGTTATTAGAGCTCCTTAATAACGTATACACTGTTGGCATGGATAGGAAGGCGAACATAGCCGCGGCCGCTATCGCTGTTACGGTTAACCCTAGTCTTTCGAATATCACCCCTCCAACTACAAACTCCCCGAAGGCTATACCTAGCGCGAGAACCGTTACGTAGAACCCCATTTGGGGCCCTCTACTCCTAGAGGTATCCGTGTAGTCAGCTAGTAGTGCTAGCATTGCCGGTGGCAGGGTCATGGCTGGGATTGCGAGGGCGACTAGTAGTGGGATGAGTGTAGGCTTCAATATAATGTCATAGTATAAACCTCCAATAACGAGCGTTACGGTTATTGAAACAGCACCTAGGATTACAGCTCTAATCTTCCCGATAACTGAGGCTATATAACTTCCTATGAGCAACCCCACAGCTACAACGAGGAGGCCCCCTATTAGAGTTAAGCTTAGCCCGCCTCCGCCCTCATCAAGGCTAACTATTGTTACGCCAGTCTCCTTCAGTATCTTTGGTGCCATAAACGCTAAGCCCACCAAGCTAGCTAGCCCAAACCATAGAGGCGCTAGTCTCAAAGCTCTACTCTCAAGGGATAATGTGAAACCGCGACCTCCACCACTAGGGGTTAAAAGGGATGATACCATTGCTAGGCCTGAGAGCATAGCTGGAACCAGGAAACCTCCTAGAGCTCCTAGAAGCTCCAAGGCTAAAGCTATAGAGAAGCCTACGGCGTAACCCCCAAGATTAGAAGCCTCAAACCCACCTGATCCAAACAACCTTGTCATAGGCCTTCCGCGAGTCCCCTCAGCTAGATCCGAGAGACTAGCTACAAGAACTCCGGCAGCCATGACACCGTTAATGAAGTTCAAGATGATGAGCAAAGTAGGATGGGGGATAAGAGTCATTGTAAGATAGGAGGCTGACAGTATAAGCGTAGCAAACATTAAAGTAATCCTACCACCAAACCTCTCATAGAAACCACCAATAAGAAAACCAGTTAAACCCTCAGCTAAAGCATAGGAAGCTAAGATAAGCCCATGAACTGTAGAGCTTAAATGAGGAAGCGTAAAAACGAGAGAAACAATGAAGATAGCGTTAGCAGCCCTAACAAGAGCAACAGTAGCATACAAGAAGACCAGACCATATGCCAATAAAGTTACACCACATCTAACAACAACAAAACCACCCTATAAACTTTCATAACAATACACAGGGGGCAACCGTTTCTCAGTGGATGGTAGTTCACTACCCTAATATTCACTGGATTCAGGCTCCCACCACCCAGCCTCACAACGGCTCCAAGGCCCGAGACCACCCTACGGGAGCTGTTAGCCCTCGGTCGCCCGAAGGGTACATCCACTCCCCTCCAGGTAATCTCAGGCCTAAAAGGCTCGTAGGCCTCAAGACCTCATCGGCCATGACGGGTATAAAAGTAGCGTGGGGGCTTCATAAATTCAACATATGTGACTTCCTAGACAAGCACGTAGCATCAGCATGCGTAATAGCGCTAAGGAGGCCTCATACACAAAAGCATGTAAATGATACGAGTAACTGTAAAAACGGAAACGCTTCCTAACCCCATTCATACAATAGAATTACTAGAAGTCTATGAGATGGTTAAAATGGATAAAGGGTATCTCCCACTTGCTATTTTAAGTTTAATATGGGCTTACGCTGAAGGTCGGAGTTCATGGGAGTTCATGTTAAACAACGTGAACCCCTATGAATGCCCTTGGCTTCATTGGTTTCAGGTGGGGCTTTCCATTATCGCCCCACCATGTCATTAGCCTTAACCCGCTTTGGGTTATCCTGGCCCACAGCTTCGCCTTCATCGAGGTCTCATGTTTATTGCTGTGGGACCCTTGCATCTCGATCTTATCTCTACTCTTCTCGTTTCCTTGAAAGAGCATCCACCCTAATAAACCTATGTGAAACTCAAAACAGTTTCAGGACGGCTATAATCATTTGATGGTTATGCGTAAGATGAGATGTGTAGTAGTGGGTGTCTTTAGTATATGCGACTTCGTGGTGATGGAGGGAGGTTCGGAAGCCTGGTCTGCATCATTGTTCAGCGCTTTTAACCCACCACATCCCCCCGTGGTAGTTTTAAGAGGTTGGATTTAAAATGTTTTAATTTTAAGTTTAACCTCTCTTCCACGGTATTACTATCTAATCCTACGTATAATCTTCCTTTAGCATAGAGAGTGTGGGGTGGTGTCTAGTGGCTCTAGAGGATCTCTTTAGTGTGGTAGAGAGTTTTAGTAGGGCAATGCCGTCAGGGGATGTTAATATAAGCTACTACCTAGTACTGCTAGGGGTTATCATACTTGGTGGTTTTGCTGTAGTGACATTGACCACTTTAACTGTTAGAGCTTTCCTCTTAGTGTTTAGAAAGCCTACTAGCTATGCCATTAAGTTGATACTCGTGGTTGGCCTAATACTGTTCTTGGTAGGTCTTCTCATGCCTTAACCTCTGCCATAGCTTCAAGTTTTCTCTTTAGCATCTTCAATCTAATGAAATCCTCTCTAAGTCTTTGATCTAGGATATTCCTGATATGCTTGATGGTTTCACTGTAACTTGGGAGTATGACGTAGTCTAGGGCGTTTATAAGCCTCTGAGTGTTTCTAAGCTCCTCTATAAGCCTCCTCAAAGTCTCCTCGTACTCTGCGAGTTTAATTATTGAGGGGAGTAGCTCTCTGAGTTTAAGGAAGCTAGATATGAGGTTTGGGTGGGAGTCTAGGGGTAGGGGTAGGGGTGGTATACTGGACTTGTCTAGCTTGAATACCGGGACTTTAACAGCGAATAGGACTCTACTTGAAACCTCAACCTCTAGAGTGTCGGATGCACCTCCAGTGTAACCCTCTACCCTCTCAAGACCCTCCCCCGATAGCCCCACATAGTATTCGCTGAAGACCTCGTTAATCTTGCTGAAGACCTCCTTTTGGTATCTATTATACTCATCAGCATAGCTCCTTATATAGTGTAGTAGCACCTCCCTCTTCTCGTCGAGAACATTTCTAATTCTCCTCATCATCCTCTCCTCTCTCCTTAGCCTAATGAGGTTTATCTTAGTTGGCAGCACCTTTCTAGCTTCAACAGCCAAGGAGGTCACCTAGACCTGTATGCTGGGTGGTACTTCTTTATATACTCCTCCCTTATATTGGTTAACTCATCCTCCGGGAGTACTGAGAGAACCTCCCATGCTAGTCCAAGTGTCTCCTCTATACTCCTATTCTCCCTCCACCCCTGGCTTAGCAACCTCTTCTCGAACACATCGGCAAACTTAAGGTACCTCCTCTCAACCTCACTTAGACTCTCCTCTCCTACAATTACAGCTAGGCTTCTAACCTCAACCCCTCTGCTATAGGCTGCGTATAGCTGGTTGCTAACCTCAGAGTGGTCCTCTCTAGTCTTCCCCTTTCCAATACCCTCCTTCATGAGCCTCGATAGGCTCATGAGCACGTTTATGGGTGGGTAGATACCTCTATTGTGAAGCTCCCTGCCTAGAACCACCTGGCCTTCTGTTATATAGCCTGTAAGATCTGGCACTGGATGCGTTATATCATCGTTGGGCATTGTGAGTATAGGCATTTGAGTTATACTACCCTTCTTCCCGTGAACCCTACCAGCTCTCTCATATATGCTAGCTAGATCGCTATAAAGGTATCCTGGGTAACCCTGCCTCCCGGGAACCTCCTCCCTAGCACTACTAATCTCTCTTAGAGCTTCAGCGTAGTTGAACATATCCGTTAGGATTACCAGGACATGAATATCCCTGTCGAAGGCGAGATACTCTGCTAGGGTTAAAGCAGCTCTAGGCGTTAAAAGTCTCATCATAGCAGGTTCGTCAGCTAGGTTTACGAACATAGCGACCTTACTAAGAGCTCCGGTCTCCTCGAAGAACTTCCTGAAAAACAGGAAGTCGTCATACTTAATACCTATTGCTGCAAATACCACAGCGAACTCCTCCTCTTCACCTCTAACAGTAGCCTGCCTAGCTATCTGAGCTGCAAGCCTATTATGGGGTAGGCCGGCACCGCTAAATATAGGTAGTTTCTGCCCTCTAACAAGGGTGTTCATACCATCTATGGCGCTCACACCAGTTTGGATGAACTCTGAAGGGTAAGCTCTTATAGAGGGGTTTAACGGAGCTCCATTAACATCTCTCATATCCTCTGGTACTATTGGAGGCCCTCCGTCCACGGGCTCCCCTAGAGGGTTAAATATCCTCCCTAACATATCCTCACTAACAGGTATCTCCAACGTCTTCCCAAGGAATCTAACGGTGGTGCCCGTAAGCGTTACACCCTGAGTTCCCTCAAAGACCTGGACTACAGCAGTGTTCTGTGTAACCTCTAGAACCTTACCTCTCCTCCTCTCACCAGAGGGTAGCTCAACCTCTACAATCTCGTCATAGGCAACCCTTGAGACACCCTCTACAACTAGTAGGGGGCCTCTAATCTCAGATATCCTAGCATACTCTCTAACACCAACAGTAGCCAAACCCCTAGCACCCTCAGGTTATACAGTTTTTAGAGCTATTAAGCGTGAGTTATTTAAGTAAGAGCTCTGCTAAGCGTAACCCGGTGTCCGGGTTTGAAGCCTAGGTTGTTTGTGACTAGAGAGAGCTTTAGCGATGTCCTAGATAGGCTTTCTAGGTACTATGAGCTGGAGGTTTGGGATAGGTATAAGGAGCCGTCATACGACGTGCTCTTAGCTAAGGCTAGGGGGTCCGATGCTCTCTTCACTCTTTTAACCGATAAAATCGACTGCAACCTTATAACAAGCTCCCCTAGGCTTAGGATTGTAGCTCAGATGGCTGTTGGCTATGATAACATAGACGTTAGATGTGCTACGGAAAGAGGGGTTTATGTAACTAACACCCCCGGGGTTTTAACGGAGGCTACAGCCGAGCATACGTGGGCTCTCATACTAGCCCTCGCTAGGAGGGTTGTTGAAGCAGACCACTCCGTGAGGTGGGGTGAGTGGCGTAGACTTGGTACAGCATGGCATCCTACAATGCTCCTTGGGGTGGAGCTCCAAGGCAAGACCTTGGGTGTCGTTGGGGCCGGGAGGATTGGATCCAGGGTTGCGGAGATAGCTAAGGCTTTCGGCATGAGGGTAGTCTACTGCGATGTCGTTAGGAACAAAGCTTTAGAGGAGAGAGTTGGGGCTGAGTACGTGGATCTAGAGAGGCTACTAAAAGAATCTGACATTGTAACCCTCCACACACCACTAACACCTGAAACAAAGCACATGATAAACGAGGAGAGGCTGAGGAGGATGAAGAGAACAGCACTTTTAATAAATACAGCTAGGGGAGCGGTGGTAGATACAGGAGCTCTAGTTAAAGCTCTAAGAGAAGGCTGGATAGCCGGGGCAGCCCTAGACGTATTCGAGGAGGAACCTTTAAACCCAAACCACCCACTAACAGCATTTAAAAACATCATACTAACACCACACATAGCAAGTGCAACATACGATGCAAGACATAAGATGGCGGAGCTAACAGCGGAAAATCTAGTAGCTTTCTACGAGGGCAGGATACCGCCAACACTTGTAAACCAAGAGGTTACTAGGATAAGACCGCCAGGATTCACCATTTAAACCGTCAAAGCCTAAAGCCGGGTCCCAGCTGAAGGCGAGTTTTAGGAGCATAAGCTCCTCTCAGCATATAGGGCTTTTGAATTAACTAGATAGCAAACCTCACCATGAGTATCAACGCTATGATTAGCGATACGAGTTGAATGTAGAACGCCTCTAGCAACCCTATGCCGTAGGCGTATGCTATGACGTATGCTAGGGATGCTAAACCCCATAGCATATTCAGAAGCCCCGCTACAGTTGCTTGCAGGTTTTGATTAACCCTTCTACTTAGCGCCATAGTCTGCGCTACATCTCTAAAGGGGTATAGTGGTATTAGCCATAGTAGTATGAATGTCAGCCCTGTTGTGTAGAAGAGTATAGTGTTATAGATCGCGTAAGCTAAGAATGTTGAGGCTAGCACTAGATCAGCCTTAAACCTATCAACTAGGACTCCAGCTAGAGGTCTCACCAACGTTGAGAGTATTGTTGTTAGAAAGCCTCCAACGAACCCGAAGGCTAAGAGGCTTCCTGTAATCTCGTAGAGTTTAATACTCATAACATTCCAGTATAGCGTTAAAGCAAGGTCCCCTAGCATAATAGCCGCTATGATGCTTAAAGGTATCAACTTGAAAACCTCGATAGCAGCTTTTAAAGCGAAACCCGCACCACCAGAGTTGCTAGGAACCAGTAGTAGCATGAGAGGTGATATGCCTTCAACAACGCCTATGAAGAGGAACACAAGCCTATAACCACCAATGGGCTCCAGGAGACCTGGTATTATAGAGCCGACACCATAGCCTAGAGGTGTAGCTATCGTTATGAGACCGTAGAGCCTACCAGAACCCCTAATAAGCCCTAAGAGTAAGCCTAGAACATTAGTGTAAAAGAGAACAGATAAAATGGATACGAGGAATACTAGAACAGGCATGAAGGTAGGATCAACAAACGCGATGAGAGGCAGGAGAGGGGCCCTAAAAACACCAAGAAGAGCGACGCGAACCCTTCCATAGACATCACCAAGCACACCAGCCACGGGAGATAGGGCGTAAGCCAAACTCTCAGCAGCAACCAAGAGAACCACAAAGGTGTAAGCCTCACCACCAAAAACATCCCTAACATAAGCTCTACTAGCAGTATACCAAACACCAAAACCCAAAGCATCCAAAGCCAAAACAAGCCCTACAACAACATACACAATCCACATGCAAATCAACCCAACGAATACAACAACAAGCCACCCCTTAAAGAGCAAGTTAAAAACTTAAACCCTCTAACCCAACCCCAGAGAGATAGGAGAGAGGCGGCCGTCGTCTAGCCTGGACTAGGACGCCGGCCTTCCAAGCCGGAGGTCCCGGGTTCAAATCCCGGCGGCCGCACCACTCAACAGCTTTACAGCTTTTATAGAGTAACCTCTATAACCTCCTTATCCATAGGATTGATGAGGAGAGGGACTCTTCTTAACTAGTTTAAGATCTTCTGTTAACTGCAGATGGGACCCCCTATGGCTGTGAGTTAGGATGGGGAGTATGAAAAGGGGAAAGTGGGGAGCTATTGGGTGTTTAAAGATGGTGGAGTGTGGGGATTATTTGGTTAAGCCTTGCTATTTACCTTTGAATTTCGGCCTTCTCTTTTCTATGAACGCTGTTACACCTTCTATCACATCTTCTGTTGAGAACAGTGTTCCAAAGAGCTGTGATTCTATTGCCAGCCCGGACCATAGGCCGGCTTCTAGCCCCATGTCTATCGCTATCTTTGCTGCTATCAGCGCTAACGGTGGTTTCTCTGCTAGCTTTAACGCTAGGTTTCTAGCTTCCTCATCTAGGGCTCCCGGTTTAACTACCTTGCTTATAAGGCCCATTTTATGGGCTTCAACTGCTGGTATGAAATCACCTGTCATGATAAGCTCCTTAGCTTTAGCAGGTCCAACTATCCTGGCGAGTCTCTGTGTAGCTCCAGCGCCTGGTATGAAGCCGAGGTTTATTTCTGGCTGTCCTAGCATAGCGTCTTCCGAGGCTATTCTGAAATCAGTGCTTAGGGCCAGCTCTAGACCGCCGCCTAGAGCGTAGCCGTGTATAGCGGCTATCGTGGGTTTGGTGTAAAACTGTATCTTCAGGGTTAACTCTTGGAATTTCCTTGAAGCTTTCATAGCTAACAGAGGGTTAATCCCAGCGAAAGCCGTTACATCAGCTCCAGCGCAGAACGCTCTACCATTACCTTTAAAAACTATAACTCTCACATCCGGGTCCTCTTCGAGATCGTCTAGAGCTCTACCAATCTCCTCAATCATCTTAGGGTTTATGGCGTTAAGCCTTTCAGGTCTGTTAAGCACTATCCATGCTATGGGCTTCTCCTTCCTCACAATAATAGTCTCTTTGACAGCCTCCTCTATAACAGCGTACTTGTAAAACCCTTCACCACTCTTTCTACCAAGCTTACCCTCCCCCACCATCTTCACGAGTAGAGGGTCTGGCTCTAGGAACTCCAGCCCTGTTTCACCTTTCACCCTCCTTATGCTCTCAACAATCCTGTCAATACCTAGCTCGTCAGCGAACTCGAACACACCCTTAGGCCACCCTAGGCCAAGTTTAACCGCAGTCTCAATATCCTCTTTAGACGCTACACCCTCTCTCAGCAGGTATGCAGCCTCATTGACGGCTAGGGATAGGAGTAGAGCTGGGTCAGCCTTACCAGCTAGCTCCCTCCTATGGGCTGGTTTAACAAACTTACCTGGCTCAGGGTACTTGTAGAACCCTTCACCACTCTTAACTCCATACCTCCCACTCCTATACTTCTCCTCGAACAACCTACAAGGGATCCCCCTAACACCCCTCTCAGCCATAGCTGTTGAGACGAGATAGAAAACGTCTATCCCACTGTAATCAGCTAGCTCGAACACGCCCATTGGGAAGCCTAGGGTGTAGAATACCGTAGCATCAACGTCCTCTACGGTAGCCAGACCTCTCTCCACCATGTAACAAGCTGTATTCATAAGCCTGCCTAGAATCCTGTTGACGATGAAGCCCGGCACATCTTTATTAGCAACCACTGGGGTCTTACCAAATCTTCTTGAAACCTCTACTGTAACCCTAACAACCTCATCGCTCGTACTAGCCCCTCTTATAACCTCCACTAGGGGCATGAGCACCGGTGGGTTGAAGAAGTGCATACCAACAACCCTTTCAGGCCTCCTAGTAGGCTTAGCTATCTCCGTTATAGGCAAGCTACTAGTATTAGTAGCTAGAATAGCGTCCTGAGGTGCATACCTATCAGCAAACTCGAAGAGGGACTGTTTCAACTCAAGCTTCTCAGGTATAGCTTCAACCATAAACTGACTCTGGGTTAACACTGAAGCTAGATCCTGGGACCAGCTACCATCAGGGTTAACGCTTATAACAGGTGTAATCCTAGATATAACGGTGTCAACAGGCTCTCTGAGAACGCCCCTCTCAGAAAGCTTGCTAAGACTCCACCTAATCCTATCTAGGGCACCCCTTAATATGTCCATATATACATCGGCGATGTAGACCTTAAACCCGGCTATGGCCGCAAGCTCGGCAATACCGTGACCCATAGTGCCGGCACCAACTACGGTGAAAACCCTTATATCCTCAACTCGAACCATGGCCAGCACCGGTAGATTTTGTAGTGAAGCTTATATTTAAATCTTATCAATCTACCAGTCTAAGCTCGGAGAAACCTTTCATTAACAAATTAAAGGCTTTACTCAAACTAGAAGGTCTTAGGTGTTTGGTATGAGTGAGTATCTCAGTAAGTTGAAGGAGATTATAGAGGCTGAGGTAGCCAGGTATGGTTTAAGGGTAGCGTCGACTGGGAGAGATTCGATTAATTTATTGAGGGGAGGCGATGTAATCATGTCAGTAAGAGATACCAGGGATTACGTGGAGCTCTCTTACCGCGGTAAAAAATACACCTATGATAAGTGGTATACGAAACCAGAGCATTTAGCAACAACCATAATAAACACTCTAAAGTTCCAGGAAAAAGCTGGAGAGGGGTCGTAACGGGAGCTCCTAAATAAACTCTTACACCACCCTCCTAGGATCAACTATTTTAAGGTTTAATAGCTAAATAACCTATACTAGGGTAAGGTGTTACACTTGTTAAATCCACCTAAACCCCTAGTTGTGATTGTGGATATCGATAACGACATATCAGAGGTTCTAGGCGTTAGTATTGTGAGAGGCGAGGATGATGTTTTAAAAGCTGCTCTCACATACTCTCAGGAGAGGCCTGAGGACGCAGATTTAAACGCTATCTTCACAGGCCTTAGCCTCTATAGGAAGCTTAAGTCTAGGGGTAGGGATGTTGATATAGTTATTGTTGGCGGTGATAGGAGGGATATTGTCGAAGCCCAGGTCAGGGTTAAGGAGAGGGTTAGGGATGTTGTTAAAAGCTATGATGTCCCGGTAGAGCTTTACATTGTAGGCGACGGCCTCGACGAGATTATGGTAGCGGAAGTTCTAGGCGATGTAGCCCCCGTAGCGGCCGTTAAGAGGGTTATAGTTGAGCAGCACGCGGGGGTTGAGACTAGCTATGCACTACTACTAAGGTATATTAGGAAAGCACTAGAGGATCCAAGATACTCTAGATACGCTCTCGGGATCCCAGGGTTTATCCTGTCTGTGACAGCCCTCCTCCTCCTATTAAACCTCATATCCATCGCTGTTAAAATAGCCCTCCTCCTCCTAGGGTTTATCATGGTGGTTAAAGGGTTTAACCTAGAAGATCGTGTAGCTGGGTTCGCAGGTAGGATGTGGGAGGACTTGAGGGAGATGGCTCACATTAGGTTAGCATCTCTAACACTACTAGTAGTATTATCAGTGGGAGGGGTTCTAGTAACATACTATAGTTATAAGACCGTAGGGCTGGGAGAAGCTCTAGTCACCTTACTAGGCTTAGGAATACCCCTAGGGCTTATAGGGGCTACACTATACATCCTACTCGGTAACGTTGTAAGAGAAGCAGTTAAAGGAGACCTAAGGGTATTGAACTCCATAGCTGTAGCTCTCATACTCATCTTCAGCGCTGCAGCATTCCACAGCCTTGGATCAAGCCTAGATCAAGAGCTCCTAGACAAAGGAGTAACGGTGTCAGAAGCTATAATCAACGCGTTACTCTACAGTAGATTCATACCAAACATAGTGCTTGGTGTAGCTCTAGCAGGGCTCATAGAACTAGTAATGAGGATCATAAGATGACCTTCCTCGAAAGCGAGCTCCAAGGTATAAGGTGCCGAAGGGTTTAAAGCCCTTCGCTCCCCTACACAGCCATTAAATGATGGCAGTCCACGTAAACTTGTATAAAAACTCAAAACAATGACAAGAGCGTTGAAGCCGAGGAGCTAGCAGGCGGTAGCGAACTAGGCTTTACCACTCTAACAGGGTAAAAGCACGAGCCTGAGTAGCATATTATCTAGAAATGCTAGCCTTACGGAGAAGAGGGTAGCGATGGAGACCCCGCCCTAGTAAGGAAACCGTCTTAGCATATGAGGGGTTAAGAGCTTACATGGTTTGGAGCCAGCCGATGTGCTGCGACGACCTCGGGGGCACCCCGGAGGCTCTGTATGATAGCTATGCCCAGAAGGTACCCGGCTCGGGCTTCGCCCAGATAGGAGCTCCTATAAACCGTTGGGCTCAACGGCCACCTAGAACCCATAGGGATCATACCTCCATGAGGGAGGTTGAAGTCCCCCGGTGGTCGCAGGAGAGCCCCTTTGGGTCAATGATAAGTTGGTCACGAAGGCAGTGAGCGTGAAAGAGCATCAACACTCACTGGGGGGCAAGCAGCGGACGTACTTCTAGGTAATCTAACTCATTAGAGTTGTTGGGATACTGGATGGAGGGGAGCTATTTTAGCGTAAAGAGCTAGTGAGTATTGTTACTTTCCGAAGTTTCTTCTTTGTCTTTTGAACCATTGTATTGCTTGTTCTAGCTCTCTTCTCGTCAAATCGGGCCATAGGGTGTCTGTGAAGTAGAGCTCCGCATACTCCACTAGTAGTGGGAAGAACCCGCTTATCCTCCTCATTCCCCCTGTTCTAATTACAAGATCTATTGGTGGTAGTTTTTGTAGTTGTTTAAGGTTGTTTGATTTGAGTTGAGAGAGCTCCCACCATATGCTGTAGCATAGGCCCATGTGTAGGGTTCTCCTCCCTCTATTATATTTTTCAACTAGATCTTGGATCTTGTTTCTCAGCTTATCCGGGATTAGTGTTAGGTCGCCTGACACCATTAGTGATGTATCATATTCTTCTAGGATCTTATCCTCCTCTATATCCACTACAGCTTTCTCGAGTATCTTCATCAACACTCCCCTCTCTACATCGTCTCTCCTAACACAGTTATCGTAGCTCATAGCGTAGACAGTCAAGTACCTGATGTCGTAGTCAAAGAGGTGTCTTGCGACCTCCTTTAGCCTAGCGTACCCGACTTCGTAGGCTTCATGTAATGTTAGACCCCTGGATTTAGCCCAACGTCTATTACCATCAGGTATTATACCTACATGTAATAGCATCTCCAATACACCCTAGTGGTAGGCGGTCCCAGATAGTGTACCTTTTAGCATATTAGCATTAGAGGGGTTTAAAAATGTAAAGGGGTTGGAGGTGGCTCGCCTTTAGATGGGCTCTAAGATTATAATTGCTATCGGAAGCCTTAACCCTCTCAAGGTTAGAAGTGTGGTGAGGGTGTTCTCGAGATTTGTAGATGTAGAGGTGATAGCCGTGGACGTACCTACAAGCATTCCCAGACAACCAGTAGGCTCAAGGGATATAGTCCTGGGAGCTCTAGAAAGGGCCCTAGGAGCACTCAACCTAACCCCAGAAGCCTCCTTAGGGGTGGGGATTGAAGCGGGCCCTATAGAGTTCTATAGTAAAACAGGATTCCTGGAAACCCAGGTAGCAGTTATAGTTGATAGGAACTGTAAAGCCTCAATAGGCTTAAGCCCTTCATTCGAGTTAGACCCCAATACGGTGAGAAGGATGATGATGGGAGAGGAGCTCTCCCAAGCAGTACAAATCCCGAGACATTTAGGTGATATAGGAGAGCTAATAGGCTATATAGGCTACATAACACAAGGGCTAGTTACTAGGCAAGATCTAACAGAAGCAGCGGTGGCAATGGCCCTAACGCCTAGACTTCAAAAGCCAGAATGGCTATTAAGTGTAGAGGAGTTGATAGAAATGCTAGGTGTTAAACCACTATACGAATGTCTCAGAGCTGCTACTCAACAGGCAGCCGACCACAGCCTATGATAGAATACTCACTCTCCAGAGGTAACAGGTCTAAAGGGGCTATGAAATCTTATGACCTCTCCCCGCTCCGCTAGGAGGAGCTATGTTTGCCTTATATCATGTTGTGCTCGGTGCTAGTATGTATCTTACCATGCTTCCATCTGGGCTTTTGAAGTTTAGTTCAAGTGGTTTATCCGTTGAGAACATCAGTTCTATCGACTCAGCTATCTTTGTTAGGTTTAGTGTGCTCTCTAAGTATGTTATGTCGTAGCGCGCTTTTGAGGGGGTTTTAACCTCTAGGTCTATGAGGGCTGATGACTCTCTTGTTAGTTTAAGGGTTACTTTAGGCCCTGTTTCTCCACCTGATCTTATCACTATCTGGCTCTCGTCAGCGTCTATCTCCACCACATCTGATGTAGCTCTTATATCAGATACAGCTTTCTTCACCACATCCCCTATGACTATTGCTTTAACATCGTGTTCAAGCCTAACTCCTCCTAGCTCCTCAACTGCAACCTCCAGGTTTGGGAGTAGGAATCTCCTGTTTATAGCTCCTTCTATACTAAGCAGGACTTTATCCTGGGCTACTTTCATCTCGATGGGGTTACCTTTTCTACCCTCTACTACATCCCCTAAGACTTTAAGGTTAAACCCTACATCTACAAGCTCTCTATCCTCCTCGATCTCATATTCTAGGAACGCCTCTTTTGGGATGTGGATCTCGATATACGCTACCTTAGCCGGGTCCATCCCTATTATCTTGAGGCCTGTGCTTGTCAGCGTGAATTTAGCTTCATCTAGTAACTTTGATAGCGCTACTACGAGCTCCTTAAACGTCTTAACATCGGGGTACTTAACCCTAGCTACTAGGTTTTCAATTTCAACTTCTAAACTCATAGCTCTAACCCCACTACTATCTATCTATACAAGCTTTTATAAAGGATCTAGCTTACACTAGCTCCAAAGCTAGAGCTGCGGCCCCTCCAAGACCGTGGCATATCGATGCCACCCCCCGGGTACCGCCTCTAGTCTCAAGGACGTTAATCAACTCTATTACTAACCTAGCCCCGCTAGCCCCTAGCGGGTGCCCTACAGCTATTGCACCACCGTGAACGTTAAGCCTCTCATAGGGTACGCCTAACATCCTGTTCATGAGGAAACTGTTAACAGCAAAAGCCTCATTATTCTCCCAGAAGTCAACCCTATCAACACTCCATCCAATTGAATCTAGGAGCTTTCTCACAGCATACACCGGAGCTACAGGGAACTCCCATGTATCAACGCCTACATAGGCGTGACCCACAACCCTAGCTTTAACCTCTAAGTTTAACCTCCTAACACCTTCATCTGATGCTAGTAGTACCACAGCGGCACCATCGCTAATCTGGCTTGAAGTAGCCACCGTATGAGGGCCCTCGTTCGTAAATACTGGTTGTAAAGACCTTAAATCATCTAGCTTAATATCCGCTCTAACCCCCTCATCGAAGTCTAAAACCATCTTACCATCACGTACTACAGGGACAACATACCTCTTCATAATACCGAGTTTCCAGGCTAAGGCAGCCCTCATATGGCTCTCAAAGGCAATCCAATCCAGCTCCTCCCTAGGCGCCTCATACTTCCTAGCGGTCATATCAGCCTCCTCGCCCATAGTATAGCCTAGTAGTGGGTCTAGGAGGCTATCGTACACCATAGCGTCGAAAACCTCACCCCTACCTCTACTCAATACGAGATGGCGTACACCCCACCTATAAGAGCTAGGTATTATGAATGGGGAGTCGCTCATAGACTCCATGCCGCCAGCGATAACGACATCGTATGCTCCACTAGCAATGTACATGCCACCAGTTACTATAGCAGCCATACCACTAGCACAGACCATATCCACGTTCATAGAATCAACGTTTTTTGGAATCCCCGCTTTCAAAGCAGCCTGCCTGGCAGTATTCATCCCAGTCCCAGCTCTTATAACATGACCCATTACCACGAAGTCTACAGAAGAAGATTGAATACCAACTCTATCCAGGAGATTCTTTATAGCATAAGCTGCTAGATCAACAGCGGTGAAATCCTTAAGACTCCTACCAAACCTACCAATAGGTGTTCTAACACCGTCAACAATATACACATTCCTCAAGCTACCACCATTATATCTATTGCTAAAAGAAGATTAAATAGTGGTATATCTAGCTAAATTCGACAAAAGTCTAACAACAAAGAGCTCTGCCACTCATATCGGGATGGAGAGGAAGTATTATTATTTAGTAGATGAAGTGAAGAGCCAGCGGAGGGGATTCTAGGAAACCCGCTGAAACCACGACTCCCAACCCTGAAAAGTGGTATCAAGAGATAAGGATGTCGAGAGAGGACGCTGAAGCCAGTAGTGCTAGGAAGGGTTTATTAGATGGAAACTTTATAGTATTACGTAACCCAGAGTTTCATCGCGGACTTCGAGGAGCTCTTCAAGCTTATCGTGATCTAGCTTCTCGTACCTCTCAATGCTACCAACATCGTACCAGAAGTTATTGTGTAGGAATGATTTGATGTTAAACCCCTTATTTATCATACCCGGTATCATATCGCCCATTATATCGAAATCGTAGCCTAGATTTAAGCTCTCTATGGCTGTTTTAACACTATCAACTTTTAGCATTAGAATCCCTATTGTAGCGTTTAACTTGAGCTCCGGCTTTTCGCTTAACTCCACAACCTTACCATCTGGATTTAGAGAAGCTATACCAACAGGGACTTTATAGGCTTGTGTTAAGACTAGGGTTGCATCAGCTCTGCTAGATCTATGCACTTCTACGAGATCCCTTACGTTGATGGGGGCTAGTATATCACCATACCATACTAGTACATCCTCATAATCGTTGAGTAACCCTAGGTCTAAAGCTCTCCTCAGAGCACCTCCAGTGTTAGAGTAGGGGGGTTTATCAACAACATACCTCATCTTAACATTAAACCTAGATCCATCGCCGAAATAGTTTACAACCTGCCTCCACCTATACCCTATTAGGACTAGAAAATCCCTTACACCCCACCTTGACACCCATCTTATTATAAACTCCAGTATAGGTCTCTCGCTAGAACCAACAGGTATCATAGGCTTAGGTATATAGTATGTTAAAGGCCTAAACCTCCTACCCTCACCACCCGCAAGTATAACTGTGGAAACCTCGTGGTGCAAAGGGCATCCAACCCTGTGAAAGCTAGCTTAACACTATTATTTAAAGCTTACATCAACATAAACCTAGGTGATGAAACTATAACAGCTCTTCATGGATGCTCGATAGTATGAGGAAGGGAGTATCTGATAAACAGCCCGGGGAGGCCTGGTGGCCTTCCAGGGGTGCGGGAAGGGGGTCGTGGTGAGGCATTCCAGCGTGGGCGGGACTAGTGTTTAGGAGGTGTGGGGAGATTGTTTTCTCAGCTCCTCCCATACTAGGACCATTGCTATTCCTGAGAGTGTTAAGGCCATGAAGATAGCTATCTCCTGGCTTACAGGTTCTCCTAGGATTAAAAGTGCTAGTAGTGTGGCTCCCACAGGCTCTCCTAGTATTGGTACTGTTGTTGCTAGGAGGCTTAGCCTTCCTATAACATAGTTTATCAGCGTATGCCCTCCAAGCATGGGTATTAACGCTACTAGCATTATAAGTGCCCAGGCTTTAGGCGTTACGCTGGCTAGGTTCACGTTAGCTAGGATTGTTAGCGGTATCGCTATAAGAGCTCCTATAGTGTATACTACTGCAGTGTATTCTAGTGTAGAATACTTAGCTCTCATAACCTTACCTATGGCGAAGTAGGCTGAGACTGACACCATACCACCGAAAGCTAGGAGGGCTCCGAAGACCGGGTTACCGCCTGGAGGTGCGAGATCCCCAGTATACGATACTATAGATAACCCTAGGATTCCTAGGAAGGCTACCAGGCTTCCAAGGTATTGTGCTACCGAGTAGCTCTCGCCTAGGATAAACCTCCCGATTAAAGCTAGGAGGGCTGGGTAACTATCTACTATTGTAACGCTAGCAGCAACATTCACATGAGCTAGACTGTGCATCCAGAGCATGAAGTGTAGAGCGAGAGCGACACCGGATGCCGCCATTAGAGCGAGATCGTAAAGGTTGGAGAGAAGCCTAGATAGACCACCACCTAGGGCTATGAGAAGAGCCAAGGTTATAGCAGATGAGATAACGAGCCTCCACGACGCAACAGCAAATCCGTGAACCCCCTCGCCGCTAGCAAGCCTAACAAGTATGGAGGCTGTCGAGACATTAACAACAGCAACCCCTAGAACCACATAGTATATTAAACCTGACGACCTCATAGCATTAGTAGGCAAGCCAGTAACACCTTAGACTACAATTTAAAATCCCACCTTTTAAAGTAGACCCGGAGGGAGAACGACCTCCTCTGGTCCTAAAAGGGGGTTTGCCTAACTTTAATATCGCGATCTTCGATACTTGAAAGATGACGATGTTGAGTTTAGAGCGTGGTGGGTGTTGTTACAGGAGGTGGGCTTTCTACAACTGGAATGATTGAAATGATTAAAGGAGCGAGCCGTATTCTTCCTTCTTTGAAGTTCTAGACCTCCGGTTATATTATGGTTACCTTATCCTCTTCTCTAGGAGCTTGTCGAGGTTTCTTTTAACAGCTTCTATGAACTCCTCCGTGGTTACTATGGCGTTCACCGGGGGTTCTGCTACCTTCGCTACATCCTGTGTCACTACCTTATCCTCTTCTATTGTATGTTTAACAGCTTCCTCTAGTGTTTCAGCGAATACTACTAGCTCTCGATTCCCATCACGTCTACCTCTTTCCCTTAGACCTCTAGTCCAGGCGAATATAATGCCTACGGGGTTTGTCGACGTTTTCTCCCCCTTAAGCCATCTATAGTAATGCCTTCTAACTGTCCCATGTGCTGCTTCTGATAGGTAGTAGCCTTGTGGGGAAAACAACTCTGATGTCATGAGTGCTAGGCTCCCTCCGAAGGCCGATGCTACAAGATCTGATATCACGTCACCGTCGAAGTTCTTTGTAGCCCATACGAAGCCGCCTTCGCTCCTAACAGCTCTAGCATAGGCGTCGTCTATTAGGTAGTACTCGTATCTCAGCCCTGCTTTCTCGAATTCATCCTTGAACTCGGTCTCGTAAACTTCCTGGAATATCTCCTTAAACCTCGCATCATAGATCTTCGATATAGTGTCCTTAGCACCAAACCAGACGTCAAGCATGTTTATGAGACCATATCTAAGTGATGCCCTAGCAAAACTCCTAATAGACTCGTCTATGTTGTGGTAGGCTTGGATAACCCCGGGCCCCTCAAGCTTTGGAAGCTTAACTCTAACCTCTTTACCGGAGATAGACCTGTAGATTAGCTCCGCCTCCCCAGGCTCCTCGAACCTCACGCCAACACCCGAGTATATATCACCATAAGCGTGCCTAGCAACAACTATAGGCTTCTTCCAGAACCTAACAGCTGGCACCACATTCCTCAGGATTACAGGGGCTCTAAAGAGGGTGCCTTCGAGGACTTCCCTTATAGTAGCATTAGGACTCCTCAAAGCCCTCTTAAGATTATACTCCTTAACCCTCTCAGCATCAGGAGTTATGGTAGCACATTTAACCCCAATACCAAGCCTTTTAACAGCCTCAGCAGCCCTAACGGTAATCTGATTATCTGTCTCATCCCTAACCTTAACGTGAAGATCGTAGTACTCGGCCTTCAAATCAACATAGGGGAGAATTAACTTCTCCTTAACCCACCCCCACATAACCCTAGCCATCTCATCTCCATCAATCTCCACAATAGGCCTATCCATCTGAATCCTACGCAAAACCCTCAACCTCCAATCTAATAGACCCTAAACTATATTTATAAATCTTTACATATGAATACTAACGTTCGAAAACCACCATGTTAACCAGCACTCCAATCCTCTCTATACTAGCAGACATAACATCCCCATCCCTTAGAAACCTCCCCGTAGCAGCCCCCACACCCTGAGGAGTCCCCGTAGCCATTATATCACCAGGTTTCAGCGTAACACCGTCTGAAGCAACCTCTATTAGCTCGGGTATCCTAAATATCATATCACTTGTGCTCCCCTCTTGTCTCACCTCATCGTTAATCTTTAATTTAAGCCCGAGGTCGTGGGGATCCTCTATCTCATCCTTAGTTACAATCCAAGGGCCTATAGGAGCTCCTGTATCGAAGCTCTTAGCATGAAGCCATCTAATTCCTAGTCTTGGCATTGGAGTTTGCTTATCTCTCAAACTCACATCATTAACTATGGTGTAGCCGAACACGTAGTTCATAGCAATACTCTTGTCGACATACTTCCCCTCCCTGCCGATTACTACTGCTAGCTCAACCTCGTGATCGGGCTTGGTGGCAGTCTTCGGTATGATAACCGGGCTCCCATGTGCTACGAGGGTGTTTCCTAGTTTCACGAAGAAGTAGGGTTTCTCCGGGGGGTCTACTTTAAGCTCTCTAGCGTGACTCCAGTAGTTGACTGCCACGAAGAGAGCCTTTTCAGGGTTGGGTATTGGTGGGTGGAATTTAATTGATTCCAGCGAGTGTACAGCATTCTTCGATAAGAGCTCTGCCACCTCACTATTTGATCTTATGACCTTCGCGGCTTGACCTCTAACAAAATCCAGTAGCCTTAACCCTATATCACCGCTGGCAATCAAGCTCCTCATGTCCCTGAGCATCCTGGGTGGTTTAGCTTCGAAGAGGAGCTTGTAAGCCACCCCTACGTCTAAGACCCTTCCATCATCTAGGAGCATCCCAAGTCTAGGTCTGCCCTCCTGCGCTGAGAACGTAAGTAACTTCAAGCCCTTTCACCCCAACGTGTTCTCATCTACTAAACCAAACCCTATAAGTTGTTGCAGAACTTAGGTTTAGCCACTAGACGTCTGTAGAGATCCCTAATTCTATCCCTTAAGCCTAGCGCCTCCGGGTGTATAATGTAATCCGCCACGGTTCCACATGCATCCTCTATCCTCATATGGTCTACAACGTCTCTGAAGACGCCTCCTGCTATGCCATCGCCTATCATTGCGTAGCCTTGTGCCGACTCCTTAGCCTCATCTGCTCCAGGTAGACCTTCAATGGTTACCACTTCGAGATCAATCCTCTCTCTTATAGCTTCCCTTAGCTCCGGGATCCTAGCGTTCCTACCAGTAACTACTACCACCTCAGCTCTAGGTGTTGAGATTAGAGCTCTACTCACATCCTTAGCAATACACTCTACGTAGGCTTCAAAGGCTATCCTAGCTCTCTCATCACCACTCCTCGTCACCGCAACCAGCTCGTGAATGTCAATCACTCCAACCATGTCCACTAGCCCTCCCCTGAGAATACTCCATCTACCCCATTTACCAACACCAGCTACAACCTCAAGGTCTAAGGCTCCAGCTGTAAGAGGGCCTATACAAGCAGAAGTCCCACCTATGCCATCAACCACGAGACCCTCCTTTACAGAGACTACACCACTATAGCCGTACCCCGTCTCCACTACAGCGAGGTTGACGGAACCATAGTCTAGGGACTCTCTTAAGCTATACTGGTGTACGGCCAGCACTGCTGATGCAAGTTTATCAGCAGTCCCCATATCGATCTTGTTAACCTTCCTAAACCACGGTACAGTCGGTAGTAGTATTACTGATGGGATGGAGAGGGTTCTATCAGGGAGCCCCCTCAAAAGCTCAACAACTATCTCAGCAAGAGCCTTGTAGACGTTAACCCCTGGATCGTCGAAGTCTAGATCTGATGGATTTGAGAGGAGTAAGAGCTCTAAAGCGAACCTCCTAGCATCAACAACATCGTAACCCCACGTGACGGGGACACCGTAACCCGAAGGAGCTACTATCACGTCCACATCAATCGACTTAACTAGGTCAATGAGAGGCTCGGGGCTCCTAGCTATTGTTAACGTATCAAAGCTATACTCGCTAACAACCCTCCCATCCTCCAGAACTACGACATCAAAGCTACGCGTGCCTGGATCTATACCAGCAACCCTCAATACCATCACGCCTGGAGATAGATTACTTTTAGGGATAACTCTTTAAACTTAACTCCATGAATTCTGCAAGCTCAGGAGCTTAAGATGGTTACAGCTTATACCTGGTCTGGTAGTTGATACAGACTGGTTGTAATCGTCATACATTAACGCTTGTCGTGCCTCCCCTCGGCTCTCGTGCTCGGTTGAGTGCTTGACAGCTCTCCCCGGTATTATGGGGGGAGGGGTTGCATGGTAGTGGGTAGAAGCTCCTCCACAACTATGTTTCATAATGGAAACCTACTAATAAAACTAGAACCCGGGGGGCTCTGGGGGTGCTATTGACTGGATGTGTTTTGAAACAGGGTCTTTACGTAGCTAAGGTCACCGCGTAGGCAGGCTACGGGATAGCTCTTGCATTCACGCAGATAGCATGTGGTAGGTAGTAGAGCTAATCAGCTGGATAGTCGTCCAGAACACCTCCCACCTTAGACTTGTAACAGGCACTTGAACACTCGAGATACTCCTCTAAACTCCTAGACTCACACAGACACCTCTTATCACACTCACTCTCAAAATAGTAGCCCTCAGGTATAACATTGGAACATGTATTAACTCCACTCAACAACAACCACCCGTAGGCAGGGTTTCAGCACTCAAGACCCACATCATAGGCTCTACGCCTCCGAGACGCCGAGCTCATCACCATTCTCCATATACACTCCTAAAGCTTTAAATAGCTAGTAGAACCCACCATAACATACTACGAGCTCACCTTTAAGATAAAATAAAAGCTTAAAGACGGCCACGGGCCTCTAATATACAGAGATTCTCGGGAATCTCCAAACTACACGTGAACTTAATAATTAAGAACCTTATCTTTCAGAGTGGGTATAGTGAAAGTAGAGAGAGTTTAAGATTAAATCAATGCTAGGCAGACGTGATGTTTAGAAGATCCTTACCCTCCCGATAGATCTCTGTTTACTAAGCTTCGATATACTAGTGCTTAGCGAACCTTGCTTTTAAAGGCGGGTAGGATACACAACTTTAGAGCGTTAAGGCTTTTAAACCATCTGTACTGTGTGCTTGGAGGGGGTTGGGGTTGTCTCCACCTGTGGGTGAAGTGCTTGGAAGGATGACCCAAGGGGGGACTATTCCCCGAATTGTACTCACAGATGGAGACCCCGACCCCCTCCAAGCTCTAAGAGAGGAGATTGAAAGAAGGCTGAGCAGCAACTGAAGGGATGTTAGGCTAAGACTGCTACCCACAGAGGTTGAGCACGAGAGCATTATGGGTATAGGCTTGACGTGCGTTAAGCTCTACAATGAGCTTAACTATGAGAAGAGACAGGCATACTTCAGGGGTGAGCTCACTAGAGATAAAATGTATGAGATTGACAGAAGGTACTACTACAAGTGCAACGAAGTCCTGGGTGTTAACGCTCAGGCCGTTATACAGAAGAACGATGAAGCTTGGAAATCATTCTTCGAGCTTCTGAAGCTGAGGAAGCAGGGTAGGCTACCACCTCACATCAGGAAGGTTTCACCACCAGGTTATTGGAAGGATAGGTTTACTGGTAAGAAGGATATATATTCATAAGGAACGATAGATACCACCTAAAGCCTATTGATGAGAATGGGGGTTACCTTGTACTAGAAGATTTCGGTTTGAGGATCCGGTATGTTGGTAGGATTAAGTGGGAGGGTAAGCAGGGAAGACTTGAAATAGTATACGTTAACGGAAGGTGGTATGCATACGTACCAATAGAGGTTGGGAGGGAGCCGCCAAAATCAAATAAAAAAGGCTATGTTAGACCTAACTACAAGGATAAGAAGGGTAGGATCGTGAACCCAAGATCTATAAAGCAGAGGGATCCTATTGGAGATGAGAAGGCCTTCATGGACATGGGTTTAAACAACCTATTCGCAGTAGTCACAACAAACGGCTATGTACTATTAGTTAAAGGTGGTGTTATTAAGTCTGAGTATTATTGGTGGAAGAGAGAGATATCAACATACCAGGCTGTAAGAGATCTACTTAGAAACGCTGGATTCCCAACATGGATAACATACCACGAGAAATACCTTGAGGCTATGCATACCAGGGATGAGAGGCTAAGACACCTATACAGGACATCAATTAGATTCCTGGCTGAGACTCTGTGGAGTAGGGGTGTCCGTAAACTATACATAGGATACCCGATAATGCTATCACAGAGCATGGAAACGAGTATAATAAAAACATATGGTGGTATAGGAAGATAGTATTCTGGATTGTAGATGTGTTCAGAGAGTACGGTATAGAGGTTGAAGTGGTTCCAGAATACTACACAAGCAGAGAATGCTCAGTATGCGGAGAAATACACGAAAACGGTAGGGTTTACAGAGGCTTATACGTATGCAGGAGGAATGGGAGGAAGGTTAACGCTGATGTGAACTCAGCATTAAACATGGCGAGAAAACAGGGGTACAGGGTGAAGATAACGAGGAAAATTGAGAGTTACATTGTAACACATAACGGTGTTAGACCATTAAACCCCGCTCGGAGGGCTAACACCCTAGACCCAGAGGTTCGAAACACCGCTCTTTAGGGCGGGGAGGGGTCGTGTAGATGATCATGGGAATAGAAAAAAGCTTTAAGCCCCTCTTTAGGAGAGATGTGTTTCTCGGCTACAAGTTACAGTCTTCGGCTTTTATATTATTTAATTCTATCTATACATGTCTATATGGTAGGATTCTAGGTGTTTCTAAAAGGTTTAAATACTCCTAGGTTGCACTCTAAGGTTGAGTGGTGTTGTGTATGTCTGAGTTGCTTAAGTATGTTAGGGTTGTCATAGATCAGGATACGTGTATAAGTTGTGGTGCATGCATAGAGGTGTGTCCGTACGATGCCTTGGAGTTCGATGAGAACATGAAGGCTAGGCTTATATGGGAGAAGTGTAAGGATGACTTCAGCTGCATAGAGTCTTGTCCTGTAGATTGTATATACAAGACTCCTGAAACGCCTCAAGCTTACAAGGATAAGCCTGGATGGTATAGGATTGGCAGGGTTCTAGAGGCTGAGGAGCAGGCTGCCTTTGAAGAGTGGAGGAGAAAGTATAACGTGGGGGCCGAGCCCGTATCTATAGGTTGATGTATTCTACCGTTTCCCCTAAGGATTTAGATTTTATTTACCTACAACCTGTATAATGTAGTCTTTGAATAGTCTTTTGAACTCCTCTAATCCTATCAAAGGCTCCCCGTTCCCCTTCGTTATCTCCTGCTTTGACGGAGGCTTTAGAGAGTATAGTGGGATTCTCTTAGCTATTCTCTCCTCGAACGTGTCTACATGTGGGTTTACATAGAATATACCTACTGGTATTCTCGAGCCCCACTCCAGCGATTTAGCCCATGCCCTGGATACCTTCTCTTCCACCTCATCTAAGGTGTTTGCGTTCACTACGGGATCCCAGCTTGGATCGTCTTCCAGCTTGTATAATCTCTCTTTGTAGAAGTCTACAGTGTATATGTCATTGTATGTTATGCATGGTTGTAGCACATCTATAAGAGCTGACCCCTTATGTTTTACTGCTTGTTTTATCAACTCTTTAAGGTGATCTACCCAGAGTGCGTAGCCTCTAGCTACGAATGTGTAGCCTGAGGCTATTGCTAGTGCTATGGGGTTAACTGCTTCCTGGATGTTTGGCGCTGGTAGACTCTTAGTCCTCTCTCCCTTCCTAAGCGTTGGGCTGGCCTGACCTTTCGTTAACCCGTAGACCTGGTTATTATGGAGTATCACTGTTATATCTAGGTTCCTCCTTCCAAGTGCTACGAAGTGAGCAACACCTATGCCTAGTAGATCTCCGTCACCCCCGTTGACAATAACGGTGAGCTCCGGGTTGGCAAGCTTTATCCCCATAGCGTACGCTATACCCCTACCATGTATTGTGTGAACACCGTTAGCGTATATGAAGTGTGGGGTCTTACTACTACACCCGATCCCCGATACAACTACTAGCTTTGATGGATCGAGGTTTAACTCGTTAAAGGCCTTCTGCATAGCAGCCACTATGCCGAAGTCCCCGCAACCCGGGCACCAGTCTATCCAGACATCTGTTTTATAGGATAACCTACTTGCCATAGCTTAACACCACCCTAGATCTCCTACCCTCAAGAATGTCTATGACGGCCTCTACAACCTCCATAACATACATGGGCCTCCCAGTGTATTTGAGCACATGCTTCCTAACCGTAAACCCAGTGTTCATAGCTATTAGAGCTGCCGCCTGCCCCATAATGTTATTCTCCACATCTATAACCCTCTCAGGGTCGAAGTTTGATAGTATCTTGGATACAAGCCTTGATGGGAAAGGCTGGAAGACCTTAAGCTGTAGGAAGGAGCCCTTATAACCTTTGCTTTCAAGAGCTCCTAGGGCCTCCAAGGCAACCCCCTTAACAGAACCCCATCCTATGAGGAGGAAGTCGGAGCCTCCCTCTCCGTAGAGTTTAGCTCTATCCTCCTCTGGTATCTCCGAGTCTATTACCTCAAGCTTCCTCCATCTCTTCTCGTACATCTCAAGTCTGTTCACAGCATCCTCGGATATATGGCCCCACTCGTTATGCTCGTCCCCAGTATACCATGTTATAGCCCCCGATCCTATGATAGGCCTAGGGGATATGGGGGTCCCCTTATCAAACCTCTTCCAAGCACCGTTCCCAGCTTCTAAGAGTGTATCGCCTCTCTCTATCCTTATCCTAGTGAAGTCTGGTACTGGGATTGTTGTAGACATGTTAGCCAAGAATTTATCTAGCAAGTGCACCACCGGGACTTGGTATCTCTCGGCAATATTGAAAGCCCATATAGCGTCATAGAATGCCTCTAAGTGATCCCCACTCGATATAACGACTCTTGGGAACTCACCGTGGCTAGCGAAGGTTGTGAATAGTAGATCTGACTGGCTACCCCTCGTTGGCATCCCAGTACTAGGACCCCCACGCTGGTAGTATGTTATCACAACCGGGGTCTCATTCATACCAGCCCACCCCAGGCCCTCCACCATGAGGCTGAAGCCCGGGCCGCTAGTCGACGTAGCGGCTCTAACGCCTGCTAGTGCAGCCCCTATAGCAGAGTTAATAGCGGCTATTTCATCCTCAGTCTGGACTACAACTATAGATCCAAGGCTCTCTCCTTCAACTTCAAGCTTCTCAAAGGTCTCGTGGAAAACTGATTCATCTGTAGCTGGGGTTATGGGGTAGTATGCCTGGTATCTAAGCCCTCCCACTATCTTGCCCATGGCTACAGCGTCGTTACCTGATACTAGTAGGAGCTCTCTTAGGCCAAGGGATGGTTTATCGAGGTTGAGAGGGGTTCCATAAGAGCTTCTAACCTCCTCTACTAGGCCTTCGAGGAGGATTTTATTGGCCTCGGCAATCTTAGGTCTCTTACCGAACCTTCTGTCAACCGCATAGTGTAAGGCATCAAGGTCTAAGCCTGTGAGACCCCATACAGCACCTACTACAATGCTACTTCTAAACCTATGAGCCTCAGCTCTAGGTACGCTAAGCTTGGATGCGAGCACGTCGAGAACGCTATTATAGCTGAGACCTACGGCTTTAACGTTGTAGGAGGACTCTAGGGTGTTGATTAAATCCTCAACACTATCCCCGGACCCTGCTTTTTTAAGGTTAAGCTCCACCCTAGCCCTCGTCTCAGGCTCCATGCTAGCAATCTGTCTAAGCTTCGTCTTCGAAACCCCCGTATCGTAGATAAGGTAACCCCCTCTCGCTAGGTCGTCGAAGTGGAAGAACACGGATTCAGCGTCTAAAGCTGCTAACACGTGGACGGGATATGTTAGGGCACCCGGTATCTTGGTGGCAGACGTTCTTACATGGATATAGCTGTGTCTACCTACTATATTAGAGTAGTACTCTCTATTCGATAGGACACCGTAGCCGAGCCTCGCCATAGCCGATGTTAGGATGAGAGAGCTAGTCTCAATACCTGACCCCTGGCTACCCCCTATTAGTAAAAGCGCTTCATCCATTTAAAATGCCACCTCTAAGTTCTACGATAGTTAAGGCTTAAAGCTACCCCTATATACTCTATGCCTGCGTTAAACCCTGGTTCTAGCGAGATAGCTGAGGGTGTCTATTGCTATGACAAAGAGCATTGTGACCGCTATGAAGGTTATAGCAGCTGGGTAGTCAAGTAAACTCATGTAGTATGATATGTAGTACCCTACACCCCCGGCTCCAACGAAACCTATTATTGCAGCTGTTCTAACATTATACTCTAGCATGAAGAGTATGCTACTCACCACCTGCCTTCTAGTGTGAGCGTACATAGCCGAAGCTAACGTCAACCCGCTGAGCCCCATGACCTTAAGGGAGTTAACATGCTCCCGATCCACGGATTCTAGGATCTCGTAGAAGAACTTAGCTAGGTACGTTGCGGTATATAATGCTAGTGCTAGGGCCCCAGCTTTAGGGCCGGGGCCTACTAGGATTACGAACAGTATAGCCCAGAATATAGCTGGGATAGATCTAACGGCATTAGCTAGGAGCCTGGATAGGGTTGCTAAACGACTTCCAACAATCATAGGGGAGGCTAGGGGGGCTAGGATGTATGCGATCAAAGTGCCGGATGAAACCCCGAAAAGCGATATAACTAGGGTTTCGTATACAGCTTTAAAAGCATCCTCTATAAGGTCCACTCTAAAACCTAGATCATCCATCAGGAACCTAGCCATGTTCGATGAGGCTTTAAACCATAAACCTAGGTCCAGGAGGCCTAGGGGGGCTGTTAGTATAAGTGTTATAACTGCCATTAGCGTGAGAAGCCTCAAGGTAACTCCCTCAACTTCCCATCCTTGAGAATATAGACTCTCTCGAAAAACTTTAACGCCAGATCGTAGTCGTGTAACACAGCTATTATAGTAACCCCTCTACCAGCTAAGCTTACAAGGCTAGTCATAACGGATTCTGCAGTCTCTAAATCCAAGTTTGAAACAGGCTCGTCAGCCAAGACAATCCTAGCGTCCTGGAATATAGCTCTAGCCACTAAAACCCTTTGTCTCTCACCACCACTAAGCCTATCAACCCTTCTCATAGCCTTAGCTTCAAGGCCCACAAGCTTCAATGCCTCCAATGCCTCCTCAACATCTCTCTTATCCCAAAAGCCTAGTAGAAACCTAGTGGGCTTACTAGGAGCTCTTGCTAGAAGTACATTGTAAAGAGCTGAACCCCCCTCCACGAGCCCCGAGCTCTGGGGTATATAGGCAATCCTACCTTGAACATCCTTAAAGCTACCGTTACTTAGATTATGACCTAAAACCCTAACAACACCTCTCTCCGGTTTAAGCAGGCCCGCTATTATCTTAAGCAAAGTAGTCTTCCCACTACCGCTCCTACCCATTATAGCAATTCTATCCCCGAAACCAGCCTCAAGGGACACCCCGCTAAGTACCTTTAGCTTTCCATAGCTGAACTCAACATCTCTCATCTCAACAGCAACACTATCGCTCACTAGAGAACCCCCTATTTAAGTTTAACCTCAAATCCCATAATTATATCTATATATGAATCATGTAAAACGAACATGTTCCACACCTAACATATTGCTATAGAAATATGTTCTAGGTAGAAGAGCATCCTAATTTAAGGGTTAACCACCTTTCAGATACCTATCTTTAAGACCTGTAACCTCTAAGGCTCTCATAAGAGGTTCTAGGTGCTCCTCCACGCTCCTCTCCTCAAACCTAACGAATATTGCTGAGACGAACTTCCTCATAAGATTGGGTTTAGCGTTAAGCTCTTTAAAGGCTTCTACAACCTTCTTTTTAAGCCCTTCGGGGAGCTTCTTGGAGATTAAAACCGTGTGTGCCGGTATAGGCCCTTGTTTATCTAGAACCCTACTATTATTCATGGCCTCCCAGTATAAGCTTACTGGGACATCCCCAGCCATTACTGTAACATCCACATGACCCCTTTTAAGGGCTTCCCAGCATTGTGCATAGCCTCCTGCAAAAACAACATCTCCGAAGAACCGTTTGGGGTCAACAGGGCTTTTAACATAGCCTAGCTCCACTAACTTATACATCGGGAAAACATAACCTGAGGTCGAGAGCTCTGAGGGAAAGCAAGCCCTCCTGCCTCTAAGCTGGTCTAAGCTTATATAGGGAGAGTCTTTCAAGACAATCCAGTAAGAGTAGTAGTAGGGTGCACTTGTAGCTTTACCGTCGATTATAACCTCTCTAACCTCAACTAAGACCATATCAACATCGGCTACGGAGAGAGCTAGAGCAGATGGGAGTGAGCCAACGCCCAGAGCTACTTGAGCATGACCATATCTGAGAGCCTCAACAATAGCCGCTACACTAGTTGGGAAGTATAGCTCAACGTCAACCCCAAGCTTCTCCTCTAGAAAACGCTCTAACTCAACAGCCTCAGCCTGAACCCTATCCCTAGGCATGGGGTTTACAACAATAACAAGCTTCTCAACAGCAGGTCTACTGTAGAAGTAGTAAACACCGACTCCAACGACTAGTATGAGGAGTAGGAGGCCTAATACCACAGCCCGAGGTGTGGATTTAAGCAACCAGCTCACCTCACTCCAATGCTATTCTTAAAGCGGAATCCTATAAGTACACATAAATACATGTAAGATAACCGAAATAACTTTTACAAAGAAACAGTAGTCGGTAGTAAATGTTATACCTGAGGCTAAAATCGTTATGTAAAATATTCGGATGCGCTATCGCTAATAGCTATGAATAGCCCTTACCTGCTGTTTCAAGTTGGACTTACATGGGTTGATATTATCCAGCAATTTTATATGAGGATAAAACGCTTCAAACCCCTGGTGTGGTGGTGATAAGCCCCACTTGAAGCAAAGGGCTTTCATGGGGGGTACATTGTTAAATAACATAAACCCTCACGAAGCCTCGAACCCCGGCTCTTGTATGCTAGGGAAGCTGGTGTATTGAGTTTAGGTTTTTAAGTTTGGGTTTGCGCTTATAGTGTTAATTGGGGTTGTTTAGGGTTTGAGTGAAGAGGAGGGTAAGGTTAAGGAGGTTTCTCTTAGGGTTGCTGAGGCTAAGCCTAAGGATTCTGGGAGGAAGAGGGTTAGGGTTGATATTGAGGTTATGAAGCAGCTTGGTTTAGAGGCTGGTGATGTTATTGAGATTGAGGGTAAAAGGAAGACTGCTGCTATGGTATGGCCTGCTCTTCCTGAGGATACAGGTTTAGATGTTATTAGGATGGATGGTCTTCTTAGGAAGAATGCTGGGGTTAACATAGGTGATAGGGTTGTAATTAGGAAGGCTGTTGTTAAGCCTGCTGTTAAGGTTAAACTAGCGCCTCTAGTCTACATGAGTGTTGATGAGGGCTTCAAGAAGTATGTTAAGAAGAGGCTTATTGGCATGCCAGTTATGGAAGGCGATATTGTTGTAGTACAGGTTATAGGGCAGGGTGTCCAGTTACAGGTTATAGATGTTAAGCCTCGCGGAGCCGTGGTTATAGGTGAGAACACCATAGTAGATGTGCTCGACAGACCTGTATCCCAGGTTAGAGTGCCTAAGGTTACCTACGAGGATATAGGTGGTTTAAGCCACGTGATAGCCAGGGTTAGGGAGCTTGTAGAACTCCCTCTCAGGCATCCTGAGCTGTTTAAGAGGCTTGGTATAGAGCCTCCTAAAGGTATACTACTCTACGGCCCACCGGGTACTGGTAAGACTTTACTAGCTAAGGCTGTAGCTAATGAGAGTGATGCATACTTCATTGCAATAAACGGCCCCGAGATTATGAGTAAATTCTATGGCGAGAGCGAGCAGAGGCTTAGGGAGATATTCGAGGAGGCTAAGAAGAACGCTCCAGCGATAATCTTCATTGACGAGATTGACGCTATAGCGCCTAAGAGGGATGAGGTTGTAGGGGAGGTTGAGAGAAGGGTTGTAGCACAGCTCTTAGCGTTAATGGACGGGCTTGAGAGTAGGGGGCAGGTTGTAGTGATTGGGGCTACCAATAGGATTAACGCTGTAGACCCGGCCCTTAGGAGGCCCGGTAGGTTTGATAGAGAGGTTGAGGTCCCACTCCCGGATAAGCAGGGGAGGCTTGAGATACTCCAGATACATACAAGGCACATGCCCCTAGCCGATGATGTGGACCTTGCTAGGTTAGCGGAGATGACTAAGGGTTATACAGGAGCTGACCTGGCAGCCTTAGCTAGAGAGGCTGCAATGGCAGCTCTTAGGAGGTATTTACCGGAGATAGATATAGAGCAGGAGAAGATACCAGCTGAGGTTTTAGAGAAGATGGTTGTTAAAATGGAGGATTTCCTAACAGCGTTCAGGGAGATAACGCCTAGCGGTCTTAGGGAGATATACGTGGAGGTCCCGGAGGTTAAGTGGAGCGATATAGGCGGGCTTGATGCTATTAAACAAGAGCTTAGGGAGATAGTAGAGTGGCCTCTCAAATACCCGGAGGTGTTCGCTAAGGCTGGGATAAAGCCTCCAAAGGGCGTGCTATTATTCGGCCCGCCAGGTACTGGTAAAACGTTACTTGCTAAAGCCGTAGCTACGGAGGGCGGAGCTAACTTCATAGCTGTTAGGGGTCCAGAGATTCTAAGCAAATGGGTTGGGGAGAGCGAGAAGGCTGTTAGAGAGATATTCAGGAAAGCTAGGCAATACGCCCCCGCTGTAGTGTTCTTCGATGAGATCGACGCTATAGCATACATTAGAGGAACTGATATTGGTAGTAGTAGGGTTGGAGAGAGGATTGTAAGCCAGTTATTAACTGAGATGGATGGAATAGGGGAGCTACAAGGGGTTGTAGTGATAGCTGCAACTAATAGACCTGATATGCTAGACCCAGCCCTCCTGAGGCCAGGTAGGTTTGAGAAGCTCGTATACGTCCCACCCCCGGATGAGAGGGGGAGGCTTGAGATACTAAGAATACACACTAGAGGCATGCCTCTCGACGATGACGTAGACCTAGTGGAGCTAGCCAAGGTAACAGAGGGTTACACCGGAGCAGACATAGCAGCATTGATAAGAGAAGCTGGGATGATGGCTTTGAGAGAGAACATATCAAACCCCCTGATCAAGTGGAAGCACCTAGAGGAAGCCCTAAGAAAGGTTAGACCTAGCGTAACAAGGTATATGATAGAGTTCTACATGAGATGGCTTGAAACAGCTAGACAGCTAAAGGCAGAGGAGAGAAAGGAGGCTATAGCGCCAACTATAACATTCTAGTACAATCACTAGCAGAGGCACCCTCACCCTTGAAATGGCGGGGGCTCCCCGTTTTCAAGATGATGGTAATGAAATGATTTAAGCCTCAAACTAGATAACGGCTGGAAGTGGTGCCTAGGAGTTGCTATCGTCCTCTAAGCAGGCCGATCTCTACTTGGTGAAAGGCGAGATTCCCCGGAGTGGAAGTTTTACTTCAGCAATGCTAATGGCATGTCGGAAGAGGAGGGTGGCTGGATTGAGAGAGGGCAGTCGTCTAAGCGAGCTTGGTGGTGTGCTATGAGCGTCTGGAGTGATGATACGAACATTAACAAGGTGTTAAAGGCCATAAAAGAGCTTACAATAGATGGAAGGCAGACAGTAGATGAGCCAACCTTAATAAGCAAGCTAGCCAAGGATGGTACGAGGCTATCACCACTAGATCTATCCAAAATCCTACTAACCCTAGAACTACTAGGATACATAAACGTTCAGCTTAGCACGAAGGAAGAGAAACTAATAAAACTTTTAAAAACAACCTAAAATTACGGGCCGATGCAGCGACCACCCCCTATAAGGGGGGCTCTGAGTGGTGATGTAGGGCCAAAGCTCTAAGGCCCCTACAAGACCTCCTCACAACTAGTTTCCAGTATCCCCTGAGATCCTCTTCTGGTAAGGTAGGGTTTATAGGGGTGAGGGAGTTCAAAAGGATGCAGTGAGTGTTGGAATATAGCTAGGGCGGTTGCCTCGCTTCTCTTCATGATTACTCGTACCCCACATACACCTTGGCGAGCTAGAGCTCTTCAAGCCTTAAAACTAGAGATTTAACAAGTTGTATAGGCTAGGTTTAATATCTCCTACTACTTTAGTTGCTGAGGCTAACGAGATCTTAAGGTCTACGAGCGTTTCAAGCCCTGGTTGCTTGGAGGGGGATCGATGTACCCTCCGGAGTGACTAGGAGGCGGGTGATCTCGTAGGGTGGTCTAGGCTTCGTTTAACTGTTGGGATCAGTTTAAGGTGGGTGACCACCATCTACTGGGAAGCGGTTGACGGGATTTTATGGTTTTAGGAGGGTTGGGTGTTCGGCTCTACTCTACTGTTACTGTTTTAGCTAGGTTTCTTGGTTTATCGGGGTTATGGCCTTTGGCTACAGATATTTTATATGCTAGTATTTGGAAGTAGGGGATTAGGGGGTAGGGTTCTAGGAGGATTTCGTTTTCGCCTAATGGCATTTCTATTATTTTAACAGTGTCTTCGGGTTCTACGTCTAGGTTCCAGCTATCTGTTTTAACTACGACTACTCGTGCTCCTCTAGCTTTCATCTCCATCACGTTTCCCTCTATCTCCGGGCTATCGCTTGTGGCTATGAAGTATACTGGGAAGCCTTTTTCTACCAGAGCTATCGGTCCATGTTTACTCTCCCCTGCTGGGTAGGATTCTGCGTGTATATACGCTATCTCCTTGATCTTGAGCGCGGCCTCCCTAGCTATTAGGGATCCTAGCCCTCTTCCTAGTATGTAGGCGCTCTTAGACTCTAGGGATAAGTCTATCTCGTGGTTTAGGGATTTCTCTATAGCTCTAGCCACGATCTCATGTGCACCTGACAGCTTCTCCAGTTTACTCCTCACCTCAGAGTAGTCTAGGACACCTCCTTCCAGAGCTGTGAATAGTGTTAGGAGGGTCAGGGACATTATCTGGGATGTGTACGTCTTAGTTGCCGCTACGCCTATCTCAGGCCCGGCCCTCATGTAAATCGCTATATCAGATTCCCTTGAGAGGGCGCTTCCTATTACGTTTGTAACACCCACTATCCTAGCTCCCCGGGCTTTGAACGCTCTAACTGCTTCAAGTGTATCGTATGTCTCACCACTCTGACTTATAGCTATTACAATGTCACCCTTACCTACAGCTTCCTCTACTAGCTTGTACTCCGACGCTATGATGTTATGGGATATCCGCCTAGGTATCCTGGATAGGTAGTAGGAGAATATTAGGCCTGCATGGTAACTTGTACCAGCCCCAGTCACTATAATGTTCCTGGAGCTCCATACAAGGGATGCGGCCAGCCTTAAAGTTGGATCCTCCACGTTACCTTCATAGGTATTCTTAATGGAATAAGGTTGCTCTACTATCTCCTTAAGCATGAAGTAGGGGTATCCCCGCTTAGAAGCCTCCTCAACACTCCACTCTACAACTCTAACCCTTAACTCTAAATCCTTATCCTCAACACTCACTAAGCCGAGCTCCGTTAACTTGAAGAGCTTAACCTCCGTGGGCGTCACCCACCCCAACTCCCCATCCTCTATGAGTAGGATCCTCCTAGTACTATCGAGTAGAGCTGGAATATCGCTCGCCACAATGTTGAAACCATCTCCTAAACCTACAACCAGAGGGCTCTTCATACGAGCAAAGTACACTCTATTCGGCTCGTCTGCATTTAAAACGGCAATGGCATAGCTACCCTCAAGCCTGGAGACAGCTCTAACGAAGGCTTCGAAGAAACTTGAGGAGAAAGGAGTCTCATCCTCTATGAGATGTGCTATTAGCTCCGTATCGGTCTCACTAACGATCCTATGACCTCTAAGTTCTAAAACCCTCTTTAAGCTATTCCAGTTCCTTATAACACCGTTATGAACGATAGCTATTCTACCACTACAGTCGGTGTGAGGGTGAGCATTCACATCAGAGGGGGGTCCGTGGGTAGCCCACCTAGTATGACCTAAACCCGTAAGCCCAGATAGCTCCTCAACTTTAAACCTTGAGAGAAAGCTGTCAACATCCCCCTTAGCCTTCCTAATAACCAGGCCGTCCCCCGATATTATCGCTAGGCCAACACTATCATAACCTCTATACTCAAGCCTCCTAAGACCAAGGGATATCATTGGGGTGATATTACGGTTTAAAGCGCAAACGCCAATAATACCGCACACAACCAGCACCCCGCCGCTATAAACAAGGGAATAGGGGTTTATAAACTAAAACTTAAAAACGTTAATGAAAACCTAGCTTCTCTGCAAAACCCTAACGGATAGGAGCATGCAGGCTGTGAAAGTCAGCGTTGACACCAAGACTACAGCTGTGAAATAGAGGAGAGCGTTATCTAAAGGCTTACCTACAAGGAAGAATCTTACAAGGTCGGCTCCATAGGTTAACGGGTTGAGGTGTGCTATAACCCTAAGCCACTCGGGCATCTGGCTAGTTGGGAATAGAGCACTAGATGTGAACATTAGAGGTAGGTTGACGAGGTTACCTATGCTAAATAGGAGCTCAGGGCTATCTGTGAGAAAGCCTAGCATCATGAATATGCTCGATAGGGCTACAGCTATAGCTATTAACACTATCCAGGCTCCTATAGCGTCGAAGACAGTTAAGCCCTCCTTGAACTTAAACCCTGCTATGAAAGCTACCATGAGTAGTACCGTTGCCAGGACCGTTATCCTAAATACCGTGGCTAACACCTTAGCCACAAATATACTCTCCCTTCTTATAGGGGAAGCCATCAACCTCGTCATGTACCCAAGTCTCTTATCGAACACCACGCCAACTCCAGAGAACATCCCCTGGAATAGAGCGAATACAACTAACATGCCTGATGCTATGTATGTAAAGTAATCTCTGGTTCCGAATATCTGGTATACCCTTTCCCTGATAGCTTCTACAATGGATTGAGCTACGCCTACGGGCAAGTTTAAACTCGGTATGTCAATTTCAACTATACTTGTTATGTTAAAGCTCTTCCCAAACAATAATATCCAGAATAGCGGGGTTACCAGAGATACTAGTAGAACAGGCTTCCTCCCAATCCACTTCTTAATCTCACGTGCAAGTAAAACCAAAACCTCGTCTAACACTCTTAATCACCTAATCCTCTGGGTTAAAACCCTGTATTTGAATACATCGAAGCTCTCCTCCCTAAGCCTCTTCCCGGTTATCTCAAGGAATACCTCTTCGAGGTTAGGTTTAACAATATTCACTGATTTAACCCGTTTACCTGCTAGCATGTTTATGATTAGTGGGAGCGTCTCGCTAGCGTTATAGGTTGATATTGTTAACGTATTCGAGTCCACTCTATAGTTTAAGCCTAATCTTGATAGCTCTTCGGCTAAACCTTTAACATCAATGTCTGTGTACAGCTCTAATCTTATCATATCACCTCTAATCCTGCTCTTCAACTCCTCCGGGGAGCCCTCGGCTTTGATCTTACCCTCATCTATTATAGCAACCCTATCTGAGAGAACCTCCGCCTCCTCCATGTAGTGGGTTGTTAGGAGTACTGTTTTACCGCTCCTCCTAAACCCTCTTATAAGATCCCATAGAACCCTCCGTGTTTGAACATCTAAACCTAGTGTGGGCTCGTCTAAGAATAAGACCTCGGGGTCGTGCACTAGGCTCATAGCCACCTCAAGCCTCCTCCTCATCCCACCGCTATATGTTGAAACCTTCCTCGTAGCAACATCGAGTAAACCCACAGTATCTAGGGCTCTCTTAACCCTCTCCTCCGCCTCTCTACCCTTATACCCATATAGCCTAGCCTGAATCATAACATTATCCCAACCCGTCATCTCATCATCGGCTGTAAGATCCTGGGGCATAAGGCCTATGATCCTTCTAACCTTAAGAGGCTCCCTTACAACACTAAAGCCTGCTATGTATGCATCACCACTAGTGGGCTTGAGTAGCGTGCTGAGCATCTTTATAGTTGTAGTCTTACCAGCCCCGTTAGGCCCGAGGAGCGAGTATATGGACCCCTTCTCTATCTTAAACGATACACCGTTAACCGCCATTACACTACCGAATCGTTTCACAAGATTGACAGCTTCAACCACGACTCCCAACCAAGCCACCGTACCCAATTGAATTCCATTAGACCCTAAATCTCTTACTCACTAATGGTTAGCATCGAAACAGCCTCCTCCCACCCCTAGATGTGGGTCCTCTGGTTGTAACATGTATTAAGGCTCCCTACCCTCCTAGCTCACTCGGTGTTTTAGCGTGTTAGAGGAAGCTCCCGGGAAGGGTTTTGTGGAGTTAAGGCTTAACGTCGACCCTAAGATCTACGAGGCTGTTAGTAAGCTAGCTCAGAGCCTTAATACTACTGTTTCAGACGTTACTCTTGCTCTCCTCGATATCCTGGCGGAGTACTCTAATGACATTGCAGGTCTTGGTAGGGATCTGGCCGTGAGCGATGATAAGAGGGCTGTGAGCACGTTAGAGGAACTCGTCTACTATGGTATCGAGAGTTGGAGGAACATTGTAAACACATTATTGGACATCGTTAAAGCTAGGGGGTGCTATGAACTTGAATCACTAGACTTCGAGCCCCTAGAACCTCTCATAGAGGTGGAGATGGTGGCCCTGGAGGGTTGCAGGTATAAGGCAGATAAGCTATCCCTAGCCTGGAGCCCTAAAGGTGTAATCCTAGAAGTCTACTACTACCTAGAACCCGGGGTAAAACCGGGGTTACACATCACCCTAGCCTATGAGTGGAGCTACCTACCGGATGAGCACGCCATAGTTGTAAGTGTAACAGCCCCTAGCATAGCTCAAATCCCACCACTAGAGGATATAGAAAGGGAGGCGGAGAAACTTAAGATCTAAAGGGGAAACCCCCTACCTCCACCATCCATTAAATCTCACAGGTGGAAGCCTCATCTTTCAAGGCGGGGAGCCGTCAGCCTAGCTCACGCGCACTTATTTAGTCGGAGGGAGAGCTCTTGGCGTATACCTGAGTGTCTAAAGATTAAAGCCATCTATATCAGTTAAGCAGGAGGTTATGGTTGAGAGGATGGTGGGAGCCTTTTAAAGGCGGAGAACGCCATCTACCGGGAAACGGTTGTCTCCAGAGAGGTGGAGCGAGTGAGTGTTCGAGGCTTTATTTTAGAGGGATTTTCATATAAATATTTATATCCTCAACCTAACTTCTATAAGTGGGTAGATCTTATGGCCCGCCGCGGTCTTTTTAGGTGGAAGATCGCCGGTTATGTTGCTAGGATTGCTAGTGGCATTGTGGATCCCGGGGAGTTTGATAGTGGGGTTTTAGCTAGGCATGTTGTTGAGGCTATTCGCAGTGTTGGTATGCAGTTGAGGGATGAGAGGAATGGAGTTTTAGTCTGTCCTCTATGCGGGAAGGGTCCTTTCACGCGGAGGGGTTACTTCCTGCATCTTACGAGGTTGCATTATTCTCACTTGATTGATCTTGTTGAGGTTGAGGCTGATAGGATTGCTGGTGTGGCGAGGAACGTTGTATCCTAGCTATACTCCTTCCATCGCTTGTTTCCACTACTAGGAATACGATGTCTTGGGGGGCTTCCACGGCTAGGTCGTACGCGTATACTTTTTCATCCTCTATGTTATACCATTCTATCTCCTCCTCTCTAAACCTATAGTAGCCTGTTTCACCAGCAGGTTTTAGTGTTTGAGCTCTTACAATCCCCACTCTTTTAAGTTGTACTGGTTTCGGGTATAGGAGTATACCTCCTCTCCTCTTAAACCCCTCTCCTATTATCCTCTTAGAGTTTTGATCCTGGACTTCGACTACCACATAGTCTAGATCCTGGTTTCTAGGCTCTCCCTCTAGGATCCTGGCTACCGCCTCCAAAGGATCTCCATAAACCTGCCTCCCCTCCTCCTCAACCAGTTTTAATACCGATAGTCTTACATCGGCTACGGCTATAGTTTCTCTTGTAAACCTTCTAATCTTGATGTCGGTCGAGGGCATCCTACCCTTAGCACCCTTGGTAGTTAGAGGCTAGCGGGGCTAATTTATGTTCAATACACCTACGTGGGATTCTTAACAGAACACATTCTTTAAGTAATCTCCTCGCTAGATCATATTGTGGTGGTTGCTTTGAAGAGGAGCCCCACTCTGGAAGTACACCCTATGCTTAGGGAGATTAAGGGTGAGACCGCCTTCACATTCCTAGCTTTAGCACGTAAGCTTATGAGGGAGGGTAGGAGGGTTATAAGCTTTGGGATAGGCCAGCCTGACTATGTGACACCACATCATATAAGGGAGGAGGCTAAGAGAGCTTTAGATGAAGGCTTCACAGGCTATACCGAGACCTCTGGGATACCGGAGCTGAGGGAGGCTATAGCATCCTATCTTAAAGGTAGGTTTGGCGCTGATGTGGATCCAGAGGAGATTATAGTAACTACTGGGGCTAAGACAGCTATATTCATAGCCATAGCTTCATATGTAAGGCCTGGCGATGAGGTCGTCGTAGTTGATCCAAGTTACTACGCCTACGCTCAAGTTGTTAAGATATTTGGAGGCACTCCAGTCTACGTGCCCATGGCTTTCGAGCCCGGCTACGGATTTAAACTAGATATAGAGTCTATCGAGAAGGCTGTAACGAGTAGGACTAGGATGGTAGTTATAATCAACCCCAATAACCCCACAGGCTCTGTTTTAAGCCCTGAAGAGTTGGAGGGGCTCTACGACATAATTGTTAGAAACAACCTCATCCTAGTTTCCGACGAGATATACGATAACTTCGTCTACCAGGGGGTTAGGTTTAAGAGCGTCTTAGAACTCGAGGATTGGAGGGATCACGTTTTATACATAAACGGTTTCTCGAAGACGTTCTCCATGACCGGATGGCGCCTAGGCTATCTAGTGGCTAGAAGGGATGTAATACCTTCAATCCTAGACCTAGCTGTTACAGTCTATAGCTGCGCTCCCAGCATAGCCCAAAGGGCTGGTGTAGCGGCTTTAAAGGGCGATTGGGGGCCTGTTAGGGAGATGGTTTCAGAGTTTGAGAGGAGGGCTAGAGTGCTATATAACATTCTATCAGAGTCTGAGTATGTTGAGGCCTATATGCCTCAAGGGGCCTTCTACATGTTCCCCAGGGTCTCCAAGTTCCTTAGGAGGGTTGGGATGAGCGTAGAGGATCTAGTCTACTACCTATTGTACGAGCACGGGGTCCTAGTGATACCTGGGACCTCGTTCTCAGAGCTCATGGGAAGAGATCATGTTAGGATTAGTTTTGCAACTAAGATGGAGAATGTAGTTGAAGGTTCTAGGATAATAGTTGAGGCGTTGAGGTTAAAGGCCGGTTAAATCATTACATCATGTGGTATAGCCTCCTCCCTCCCAGCATTAGTTACCCTAGCTAACCTGGCTTTCCAGGCATTCTCTACATCGCGGGCTCCAGCATAACCTAGCGATGCTTTAAGCCCCGCCACCACCTCTGCTAGAACTTCGACTACGCTACCTCTGTAAGGTACCAAGCCTTCAACACCCTCTTCAACACCCTTAGATGGTCTTGAATAACGGTCTAGGGCGAACCTCCTCTCCATAGCCCCCCTACTGCCCATACCCCTATATTGCTTGTACACTTTAGATCCAACTCTAATCTTAACCCCAGGCGCCTCCTCTACTCCAGCGAAAAGCCTACCGCTCATGGCTACAGAGGCTCCTGCCACTAAGGCCTTAGCTATATCCCCTGCGTTCTTAAAACCCCCATCGGCTATAATTGGAATTCTACCGTGTAACCCTAGCTCCTCTAGCGCAGATCTAGCCTCTATTACTGCTGTTAGAGTTGGCATGAAGGCTCCTGTTACCTCGGCTGTAGAGCATATACTACCACTCGCAATCCCAACCCTAAGCCCCGAGACCCTTTCAACCTTCGATATAAAGTCTAACACAGACTCTCTCGTCCCAAGGTTACCTACAACTATGTCCGCTGAAACCTCCTTGGCTATCCTAGCAACACCACTTATAACATTAACATTGTGAGCGTGAGCTACGTCGATGACTAGAGCGTCAACGCCAGCCTCATCCAAAGCCTTAGCCCTAGCTATGTCGAAGGGGCTTATAGCAGCTCCAACTCTAAGCCTACCATCCTCGTCTAGAACTGGAACAGGTTTATACTCCCTAAGCAACCTTATAAAGCCTAAAGCCTTCCTAGCCCAGAACTCCGGGTTAGCCTGATCGAAGACAGTAAAGCTAACAGGGCTTCCTTCCGAGAAAATAATAGCAGCCCCCACCTGGAGCTCTTCAACCCTAAAAGCAACATCCTCAAAGCTCTCCCGAGGAGAAGCTCTAGCAATCTCAGCCCAGGGGGATGGGTTGGATCTCTTGGCAAGCTTAACTTGAGACACTTGACTCTCAACACTCATATTCCTATGGATAACACCAATAGAGCCGAGCCTCGCCAGAGTAGTAGCGAGTCCCCACTCTGTAACAGTATCCATAGGGCTTGAAACTAGGGGTATGTAGATCTCTATATCCGACGTAAACTTCGAGGTTAAATCTACCTCCGAAGGCTCGACCGTAGCCAGCCCAGGTACTAAGACAACATCATCAAACGTAAGGAGCTCTCTAAACTCCCGAGGCACTAGCACCACCTCACGTTAAACCCCTCTAAGGTAACCCAATAAGTGTTTATTGGTAAGAGCTATATAATATAAGCTTATTTAGTGAAATCTACTCCCTTTGGAAGCCGAGGTTTTGGTGGTAGCGGTTAAGGCTTGGAGGCTACCTCGGTTTCCTCAGTTATCTACATCATTTACACGCTTCTACATATGAGATCTCTTTGCTTACGTACTAATGCAGGTCATACAGGTTTGTTTTCTCCCTATACTACCCTTGTAAGCGCTGAAGCCGACGAGCCTCTAATAGGCATAGTTTACCTGGAGAGGGGTGGATGTACCCTCCGGGGTGACTGGAAGCGAGCGCTCCCGTTGGGTGGCCTAGGTTTCGTTTAACTGTTGGGAGTCCAGATGGCGGGGAGCTTTTTAGAGGTGAAGAACTGCTACCTACCGAGAAATTGTTTATAAGACAGCTAGCCTAGGGATACTTATTGAGGTGAGGTTTCATGGCTAGGGTTCCATGTGATATTGAGGATCTATCCTTTCCTCCAGGCTCTGAGCTGTTAAGGTATGATGGTGGCGTTTTAAGTGTTCCAAGTAGCCCTGTTGTTGCTGTTATCAGAGGTGATGGTATCGGGCCTGAGGTTATAGGGAGTGCTGTTAAAGTTATAGATGAGGCTGTTAGGATAGCCTATGGTGGTTCTAGGAGGATACACTGGCTTGAGCTGGTAGCTGGGAGAGGTGCTTTTGAGATTTGCGGTACACCGCTTCCTGAGGTTACAGTTGAGGCTATAAGGCTTGTTAGGGCCGCTCTTAAAGGGCCTCTCGAGACTCCTGTGGGTGGTGGTTATAGGAGTGCTAATGTGCTGCTGAGACAGCTTCTCGACCTCTACGCTAACATTAGGCCTGTTAAGTGGTATGGGCAGCCCACGCCCTACATGTATCCTGGTAAGGTCGACCTTGTGGTTTTCAGGGAGAATACTGAGGATCTCTACGCTGGTATAGAATGGGCTTTTGATAGTGTTGAAGCAGAGGATTTCAGGAGATTCCTTAGGGAGAGGTTTGGTGTTAGGCTGGCAGCGGATACAGGAGTTGGTGTTAAGCCTATAAGTAGGAGTGCTACTCAGAGGCTTGCAAGGCTCGCACTATCATGGGCTACTAGGAGGAGTCGTAGGAGGGTTACAATAGCTCATAAGGGTACTGTGATGAAGTTCACTGAGGGCGCTTTCGCTAGGTGGGTTTACGAGATTGCGTTGAACGAGTTTAGAGATAGCATTGTATTGGAGAGGGAGATAGAGTCGATGGAGGGGGTGGTTCCGGAGGGGAAGGTCCTCGTTAACGATAGGCTTGCTGACAACCTGTTACAACAGCTAATACTCAGACCCTGGGATTACGATGTTATAGTATGCCCTAACGTGCTGGGGGATCTCGTTAGCGAGGTTGCGGCAGCCTTAGTTGGAGGTGTTGGAATAGCACCTGGCATAAACATGGGTGATGGGATTGCGGTAGCAGAACCAGCCCACGGATCAGCTCCTAAGCATGCTGGTAGGAATATAGCTAACCCTACAGCATCCATCCTAGCAGGGGCACTCCTACTAAGAGAGCTCCTAGGCTGGCATGAGGCGGCCGACGTCATTGAGAAGGCTGTGGGAGAAGCTATAAGCCGGGGGTTTGTTACATATGATATAGCAAGGTATAAGGGGGATGCTACACCTTTAGGGACTAGAGAGTATACTGAGAGGTTAGTGGAGATAATGAGGGTTACGGGTTAACGCGCTCTTAAACTGTTCTCCTCGCTTAGAGAGGGCCGGTCTCATCTTCTATAAGCTTCACTAGCTCCACCAGCTCGCCAAGCTTTCTAATCTCATACCTCGCTACATCCCCCAGGATCCCCTCCTCATCCCTATATCTAACTGGGTAGCCTACAATCTCCATAGCTGGCTTATCCCATATAGAGTCTCCTACGAACATTGTGCTATCAAGGCTTATGTTTAAAGCTCTAGCTATGGTTTTCACCGCTCTATCCTTCCAAACCCCCACGAGGGGGACGCCTCTCGGTACTAGGTAACCTCTCTTATCAAATGAAAGCTTGTTAGCCATCCATATATCAGCTCCTACAACCTCTGCAACCCTCGACACTAGGAGGTCTACACCCCCACTTACAAGAGCAATCCTCACACCCCTCCTCTTAAGCCACCTCGACACAGCTGGAGCCTCAGGGTCCACCTCAATCCTAGATAGTATCTCTACAAGCTCACTCCTATGAATAGGCCCACCCCTAGCCTTAACCCATAGCATTACATCGAGCTCCATCCACCTAACATAGTCTATCAAACCCCTCTCAAACATAACTCTGTAAGCCTCAGCCTCACGCGAGACACCGAAGAAGTCGTGGAGATACTGCCAGCTACTCTTAACAGGCACGAGAACACCGTCAACATCGAATATAACAAGCCTAATCCTCAAAACCAGCCTCCTCCCTACAAATATTAGATGTAGTAACCCTATAATAGATGATAGCAGTAATGGCAATAGCTATAATTGTGAGCAAAACCAAACCAACAAAAAGCTGTAAAACCAAATCCAAAACCAACCCCCAAACACGTAGGTTAAGGAGAACCCTTTAAACATGAAACCTCTCACTAAACCAGCCTACAGGTAAGGCCTACACCATAGAAGCCCTAGTACGAGAGCTTCTAAACATGTTAACCCCCAGGTTCATAATAGCCGTTAGCGTACAAGCACCTTCCATCATAGGAACTACTACGCATCCTACTTCCATGGATAGCATACACAATAGTGTTTGAGAGCGGCTTCACACCAACCTAAACCTACAACCTCCTAAGCTCCTTGAACATTAATCTCTTTAAGTCGCCCGTGCTAGGAGCTCCCACCATGAGGGGTTATAGTGGGTTACTGTTGAAGCTCCAGCCAGCCCTAAGATAATAGTGTGGGGGTTACTTAGATTCTTGGGCTTAGAGCTTTAAGCATCAGGGTTTCTAGCTCTAGGCCAGACCATAGTTCTTAGGTAACCCTGGCATTAGGGTTTTCATGGGTCTGGGTATGGGAGTTTGTAGTCGTATTGGGGTCCTCCTTAGGGTGTTCGGGGCTATTATATTTAAAGACCTGGGCGTGTTCTAGTCTTGTGGTGGTTGTTTTGATTGTTGGTGTTATGAGTGATAGTCATGATTCTATTGAGTGTGTTAGGAGGGCTTCTAGGGTTTTCTCTGAGGTTAGTGTCTCTGCTGTCCTACATCTCGGTGATATTGTTGCCCCGTTCACCCTCAGGTTCTTGGCTGAGAGTCTTAGAGTTCGTTTTGAGGCTGTTTTCGGTAATAATGATGGTGAGAGGGTTGGCTTACTTAGGGTTGCTCAAGCTTATGGAGTTAACCTTGGTGATCAACCCAGGGTTGTGGTTTTTAATGGTAGGAGGCTCCTCCTAACCCATGGTTTTGGTGATCCAAATACAACCTACGAGGTGGTATCAGCTCTCGCTGAGTCTAAGAGGTGGGATGTAGTACTCTACGGTCACACTCATGAGGCTTCAATAGACTACAGGAGGAGTGTCCTCTTGTTGAACCCAGGTGATTGCAGCGGCTACCTGGGCAGGCCTAGTGTAGCACTACTAGACCTTAAGACTATGAAGGCGAGGTTGGTAGAGCTTTGAAGATGAACCTAGGCCCTCTGAAGCCTTTCATCCAGGCTAGCGTAGGCAGTGTGGAGAGCGTAGGGTTTATACTAGGAGTGAAGGTGGAGGACACTGTGGAGGCGGTGGTAGTGTATAGGGTTGATAACGAGCTAGGATCCCCTGTAGAGTTCAGGGCAAGCCCATGGCATGTAGTTCAAGCGCATAGAGTTGCAGAGCTCTACAAACTAGAGGTCATAGCACTATACCACACACACCCAACATGCCCTCCAATCCCAAGCCACCTAGACCTAAAAGGAATGAAGCTATGGCCAATACCGTGGATCATAGCGTGTAAAGATACAATAAAAGCCTGGAGGCTAGAAGGTGAAAAGATCGTGGAGGTAGAAGTGGTGTGAGCGAATTCGAAGAAGCTAAAGACAGGATAACATCATACCCTCTAGCCAGCATCGAGGACGTATGGGTAGAGTACGATAAGAGCAGCGATACACTCCACATACTCTTCGGCAAGGAAGAGGCGGAGGAATCAATACTAGTAGATGACAACATAATCATCAACATATCAAAAGGAAGAATAATCGGGATAACAATCACAGAGCTCAAAAGAAGATACATAGAATCCTAAACCTAACATCGCGAAAAACATGGAAGCACAGACCATGAAACAACCTAGATCTCGAACCACTACTTAATCTCTAAGCCTCTAAGCTATACTTAACTTATAAATCTAAACTACAACTCCCAAGTAGAAACCTCAAACTCCCCGGGGGGGAACCCCTTCTTGGATAAACAGTAATAGCGGGGGGAGAGGTTCTAGGTAACATGGGAATTAGGAGTCTACGGAAATAGGTCTATTGGGGTTAGGGTTAGTAGGGATACTACTAGTAGTAGTGTTGCTAGCCCTATGGCTATTACCAGAGGCCTGGTCTTCTCTCCGAGTAGTGTTGCTATCAGGTCTCCTACTAGGTGTGCTCCATCGCTTGCTATTGCTCCTGCTGGTGTTGGGATTAGTATTGGTGCTGCGTTTATCAATGCTAGGGCTAGGTTTATTATGACTAGTATTTGTAGCATGGTTACTGGGATTCTAAAGATGTAGTTTTGCTCTATCCTCACCCCTAGCCTTTCCCGCCCCTCTGGTTTAAGAATTGTTACACTCTCCTCCCTACCCTCATGTAGGACCTTGAGGTTTATCGTTACAGTTCTATCCCTATCCCTGACCCCCAGCTCCTCAAGGATCCTTAGGAATTCGTCTAGGCTTCTAACGTTTACACCGTTAACCTCTACCACAACCATACCCTTCTTTAGCCCTCCTAGGTCTGCTGGTGAGCCTCCCTCAACGTCCAGTATTATGACTCCATTATTTAGAACTGGTGCTAGTAGAATTAGGAGTCCGAATGCTACAGCTGCTAGTATAACATTCGCTGCTACGCCAGCAGAGTACACCTTAAGCCTTGATGTTGTAGGAGCTCCCCTAAGCTCCCCCTCATCAGGCTCCACGAAAGCCCCGGGGATGAAGGCTAGTAGTATGAAGCCTGCATCTTTAACCCTCACACCTACAGCTCTAGCTACTAGAGCGTGTGCAAGCTCATGGAGTAGTATTGCTATACCAATCGGTACTAGTAGGAGTGGGAGCTCATCAAGGGGTATGGTGATGCCTGGTAGTAGTGGTACGAAACCCTCAGTAAACCCAGGCTCCGGGGGTGGGGTAATGTATCTTCTAATGAAGATGGTTACAGCTAGGTAGTAGAAAAAAGCCATTGAGATCACAAGGGTTACAATGGAGAACCAGCCGTAGAGGCTTAGAAGCCTAGCTAGAGCTCCACCCAG
>Ga0081478_148178_pt1 | contig 113695 bp, 112 predicted proteins | sample OctSprmetagenome_FD_70983 | JGI IMG/M metagenome (GOLD analysis project Ga0081478, IMG submission 70983) | Hot spring and microbial mat streamer communities from Octopus Spring Streamers, Yellowstone National Park, USA - T=80-84 v2 (version 2) | ecosystem: Environmental > Aquatic > Thermal... | reverse complement strand
AATATCTTTTCTAGACCACCAACCTCCTAAGTTTGTATCTCTGTACCAATCTCTCTTTTTGTTATATGAAACTTCTGCATTTGGTGGGTTTCGATAAGATGAAGTTTTTGCTGTCCATATTATTCCAATTTTACCTTCTATGCCAAAACTACACGCTCCATATGAATTACCAGCTCTTTTTACTTCAATTTTGTAGATTTGCTTTCCTAAGATATCTTTTAAAACATTTTTATTAAAAGTGAATTGTCTATTAGTATCTAAAACAGGGAAAGAGTCTATATCAGCTCTAAATTCTGCTCTAGAGTATCCTAGAATATCTGATCCACTTGGCCGCGCGGATCCTTGTTGGTTTACAGAGGTTGCGTAATATCCTGTATAACTAGGGATCCAAATCCAATCTGTTGTTCTAAGTTGAGAAGATCTTTTAGTTGGGATAAAATATCTTGTTCCTTGATATTCTGCTAAAATCCAATAAGGATAAGAATAACCTTTATCTACATACTCTTTTGTTACTACTTGATTAGCCGGAGAATCGGATCTCGGTGTTTGAGCAAAAATAGGTAGATATTGACCCGATAGATTTACAAATTTAAAACCTAAATTTTGTGATTTAAATACAGTATATTTTTGTTGGGTTTGTTGAGCAGATAAGGGTTGGATATTTCTTGTAAGTAGAATAAGGGTGAGAATTGATAAGATTATACCTAAGATTGTTCCTATGAATATTTGTTTTTTATCTAACCTATTCATAATTATCATTATTTTAGCATTATTTTTTATTTGTCAAGTTTAAATGGTGGATAAAAATGTAGAGATATTAATAGTTTTTATATTTAAACTTCAATATAATCTTTTTTAATGAATTTTTTGTACCAATTTTTATATTCTTCGGGAGTAGCTAAATGTATTTGAAATGGAGAGAATAAACCAACAGCTTTTTTAATTTTTAATTTAATAGGCGTATTTTCGAACCAATTTTTATTAAGATTTTTAGAAATTATCAAAACATCGATATCACTATTAGGAGTCCAGTTTCCTTTCACTATTGAACCAAAAACTAAAACTTTAACATCTTTTCCTAATATTTTTATAGCTTTATTTTTTATTTTTTTGCACCAGTAAAGATAGTTTCTAAAATATTTTTCTTTTCTTTCAACTATATCTCTTTTGATATCAACTAATGTTATCATTTTCAAAGATTAATTTTTAAAATTTTTCTTTTAAAGTTTTTTCTAAAAATTTAATAAATTTTTCGAATTCTAAAAATAATTTTTCTAACATTGATTTAGTAAATTCTCTAGGAAAATATCTTGAAGTAAAATAGGCGTCTGTTAAATTTTCAAAAAATATTTCATTTTTTTGAAAATATTTTATTATTGATTTTTTCTTGTAAGCTTTAGCTAATTCTTTAATTAACTCATCTAAGTAATGTGTTTTAGGCCATTCCCCTATTTTCTTGGCTATTAAATATTTCAAAAAAAGCTGACAAGATTGTTCTAAATTAAAAGCAGAGATATTATATTTGCCTTCTTTAAAAAGACTTTTGGCATTTTCGTAAAATTCTATACTTCTTTTTTTTAAAAATTCTATTTCTTTTAACATAAAAAATTATCTTTTATTAGATTTTGATGGAGGGTTAATTTGTTTGCTATATTCAATTATTTTATCTATCAACCCATATTCTTTTGCTTCTTCAGCACTTAAATAAAAATCTCTATCTGTATCTTTTTCTATTTTTTCTATTGGTTGACCAGTATGTCTTGCTAAAATTTCGTTAATTCTTGCTTTAATTTTAAGAATTTGTTTTGCTGTTATCTCAATTTCTGTTGCTTGACCTGCAGCTTCTCCCATAACTTGATGAAGTAAAATTTCTGTATTTGGTAAAGCCATCCTTTTCCCTTTTGTGCCTGCGGCAAGTAAAATAGCAGCTGCTGAAGCTACCATTCCTAAGCCAATAGTTACTACATCTGGTTTAACAAATTGCATAGTATCATAGATTGCTAATGCTGAAGTTACTACTCCTCCAGGAGAATTAATATAAAGATAAATATCCTTTTCAGGATCTTCGTGTTCTAAAAACAAAAGCTGAGCAATAATTGAATTAGCTACCATATCATTAATAGGTGTTCCTAAAATAATAATTCTATCTTTTAAAAGCCTTGAGTAAATATCATAAGCTCTTTCTCCATATTGAGTTTTTTCTATGACATAAGGAATTAATTGCATATATTTTTCTTCCATTTCAATTTTATTATATCAACTCTTGATTTAAAATCCAAATATAAAACAAAAATAAAAGCAAAGTTCTTAAATAAATATTAAAAGGTAAAAAGTAAAAAAGCCAAAAGGCTTCAGTTACAAAAATGCTTATTAATAAAGAAGAGAGAAAGTTTTTATTAAAACCACTATAAATAACAAGAAAAAATATTAGAAAGATTAACAAAATTATCCACAATAAAAAATATTTATTAGTTAGAAAACTTAAAATCAAAGTTATAAAAATCAAAAAGATAAGCCAACCAATTTTTTTATTTTTTATAAAAACTAGATAGTAAATTAGCCAAATAAAAGTAAGCAAGTAATTATTAAATTGAGAAAAAACAGAGAAAAATAAAAGTGGCAAAGGGGAAACTATTGTATGAACTAATATTTCTAATCCTCTTAAATAGTAATAATTAACAAAAAGCAAAAATAGAATAAAAAAAGGATAAAAACGAGATGAATTTAAAGATAAATAAAATAAGACCGTAAGTCCTGCAAGAGAAAAAATTAGAAAATAATTGTTATATATCCAAGTTCTTAACTTCTCTAGCATAGGCTTCTATAAATCTTTTTCTTGGCTCTACTTCTGTACCCATTAAAATTGTAAATAATTGATCTGCTTTTTCTGCATCTTTAATAGTAACTTTTTTAAGAATTCTTTTTTCGGCATTCATTGTTGTTTCCCACAATTCTTCAGGATTCATTTCTCCTAATCCCTTATACCTTTGAACATCAATATTTTTTTTCTTTTCTTTTTCTAGTTTTTTAATAATTTCATCTTTTTCTTCATCAGAATAAGCGTAATAAACTTCTTTGCCTGCTTGAATTTTATAAAGTGGTGGCTGAGCAATATAAACATAGCCTTTCTCAATTAAAGGCCTAAAGAATCTATAAAACAAAGTTAAAAGCAATGTTCTAATATGAGATCCATCGGTGTCAGCGTCAGTTGCAATAATTATTTTTGAATATCTTAAATTATCTATATTAAAATCTTTACCAATGCCGGTTCCTAAAGCTACTATAAGATCTCGGATTTCTTTAGACTTTAAGATTTTAGAGATATTTGCTTTTTCAACATTCAAAATTTTACCTCTTAAAGGTAAAACAGCCTGATATGTTCTATCTCTACCTTGTTTAGCACTACCACCAGCGCTATCTCCTTCAACTATAAAAAGCTCTCTTTTAGAAAAATCTTTGCTAGAACAATCTGCTAATTTCCCTGATAAAGCTAAAGAGGCTGATAATCTTTTCTTAAAAACAGTTTCTCGAGCTGTTTTTTCTGCTTCTCTTGCTTCTAAGTTAACTACTAATCTTTGTAAGATATTTTTTGCTTCATCTGGATTTTTCCCAAAATATTCTTTCAAAAAATTAAAAGTTTTACTTTCAACAAAACTTCTAACTTCGGGATTGCCTAATTTTGATTTTGTCTGACCTTCAAACTGCGGTTCAGGAATTTTTAAAGAAATAATAGCAAATAAACCTCCTCTAATGTCATCGGTTATCAAGTTTTTATTGTTTTTAAGAATATTAAATTCTTTACTTAAATCATTAAAAATTCTAACTAAAGCATTTCTAAAGCCTATAAGATGAGTTCCGCCTTCAGGATTTAAAATGTTATTAGTAAACGCTAATTCTTTATTTTCTGTACTTTCAACATAATTAAAAGCAAATTCATATTCTTTATTTTCTTCGATTATTTTTCCATAGATATGATAAGGATTTATAAGTTTTTTATTTTTCGTAAGATGATCTAAAAAGCTAACTAGGCCACCTTCAAAACAGAAACCGTAAGCAAAAAGCTTTTCTTCTCTTTCATCATAAAAACTTATTTTAAGACCTGGAGTTAGATATGCTTGGTGTCTTAAATATTCTAAAATAAGATCGCGATCAAATTCTATCTCAGTAAAAATTTTAGGATCAGGTTCGAAAATAATAGTTGTTCCTGTCTTTTTAGAAGGCCTAACTTTTTTTAAAGGTGTTTTAGGTACTCCTCTTTCATATTCTTGTGACCATTCAAAACCATCCCTATATACAATAGCTTTTAAATATTTAGATAAAGCATTTACTACTGAGAGGCCAACGCCATGTAAACCACCAGAGACTTTATAAACTTTTTGGCTAAATTTACCACCTGCATGAAGATAAGTAAGAACAGTTTCTAAAGCAGATTTTTTTGTTTTAGGATGAATATCAACTGGAATACCTCGACCATCATCAGAAATAGCTACTCTATTATTTTTCATTAACCTTACCTCTATGCTTTTTGCATAACCTGCAAGTGCTTCATCAATAGCATTATTTACAATTTCCCAAACTAAATGATGTAAGCCTTCTTTACCAGTACCACCAATGTACATCCCCGGCCTTTTTCTTACAGCTTCTATACCTTCTAAAACTTGAATATGCTCTGCTTTATATTCTGGCATTTTTTAATTAGTTAATCTAATATCAAAAATTTTATCTAAACTCCATCCTGGACCTGCTGAAAGTAATATTATAAAATAAGCTAGAATTGCTAATTTTTCTATCTGAAATTGCTTTTTGATAGCATCTCTAATAATATTTACTAATTCGAAAATAAATAAAATTATAGAAGAAACCGAGCTATAAATTCCTAAAGCTAAAGAAGTTGATAGCAAAAATAAAATACTACCCTTTATTTTATCCACAGCAAAAATTTTATAAGAAAGGTTAAAATAAATAAATGAAATTAATAAACGAGATAAAAAAATCAAATAATCACTAAAAATCCATATAAATTGTATCATGGAAGAAAAACAATTTTTTAATGCTATAAATTTGCTTTATAAACCTTATCAAAGCTCTATATTTAAATTATATCAAAAATTGGGAAGTTTTAAAAGGGTTTTCGAAGAATTAAAAATTAAAGAAAAAATAGATATCGAAAAAGAATTTAAAAAAGTTGAAGATTTAAATATTGAAATTATTACATACAATGATTTCAATTATCCTTCAAAATTAAAAAATATCGATGAACCTCCGCTTGGATTATACATTCTAGGAAATAAAAACTTATTTAACGATGAAAATCTATATATTGCTATTGTAGGTACAAGAAAGGCATCAAATTATGGTTTAAATATTGCTTATAAATTTTCGAAAGAATTAGCATCTTTAGGGGTTACTATAATTAGCGGGTTAGCTTATGGTATAGATGAAGCAGCTCATAAAGGAACACTTGAAGTTCAAGGTAAAACAATAGCTATTATTGGAGAAGGTATTGATCTAGCTTTAAAATCTACAAAAAGAAAATTAATAGAAAAAATTTTAGAAAATGACGGAGCTATTATTTCTGAATATTCTTTATCTACTCCAGCAATGCCTTATCATTTTCCTTTAAGAAATAGAATAATTGCTGGTTTAAGTGATGGGATTTTAGTTGTAGAAGCTCCAATAGATTCTGGTGCTTTAATTACGGCCAATTATGGTTTAAAGTATGGTAAAGAAATATTTGTAATTCCAGGAGAAATAATAAATAAAAATTTTCAAGGAAGCCATAATTTAATAAAGCAAGGAGCTAAATTAACTACAGAAATTGAGGATATCTTAAGTGAATTTAATTTTGATATTAATTTAAGAAATAAATTGAAAAGAATAAAACTCTCTCCTAAAGAAGAAATTATTTATGAAATTTTAGAAAAAGGAACAAAAACAATAGAAGAATTACAAAAAGAAACAAGCTTTTCTATTCAAGAACTTTTGGTTATTTTAACAAATATGGAGGTCAAAGGAATAATTAAAAACAAAATCGGCAAATTCTTCTTAAATCAATAAATATACAATAAAATATTTCCTAAATTCTCATAAGCAAATTCTCTTTCTATTTTAAATTTCTTAGGCTTTGTGTATTTTATTGAAAGCAGATTGCATTCTTTAATAATTCTATTTAAATTTTCTCTAACAATAGTTTTTATATTTTTAGGAGCTACAATAGCTAAATTAACTTTTTTGCTAGGTATTAAACCTAGATCTTGTCTTAAATCCTGAATATTTCTTATAAGATCATTAACAATTCCTTCTTCTTTAAGTTCTGGAGTAATTACTGGATTCAACCATATATAAATAGGTTCTTCTGAAAATAAATAATTTTCTTTATTTTTTGGTTCTCCAATTATTACTTTTTTAACATTAACTTCATCTTGGATAATATCTAAATATTCTTTATCAATTTTTTCTCCAAGATAAACTTCGCTTAAAGGTTGTCTTACTTTTATTTTGGCAGTCTTTCTTAAGGCTAAAATTGCAGAAGTTATATTTCTTATTTTCTTCATTTGTTCTAATATTTGTTTTTCTTTTGTAGAAAGAGGTTTTGGTAAAGATAAATCTTCTAAGTGAACGCTCAATTTAGTTTTGAATCTATTTTGAAGCTCATCTTTTAATTCTTGATATAAAAATTCGCTAAATAAAGGCACGAAAGGAGCTGACATTATAGCAATCTTATATAAATATTCTTCAAGCTTTAATAGAGCTTTAATTCTTTCTTGTTCGTTTTTAGGTCTTTGGAACCTTCTTCTGCTTCTTCTTAGCCACCAATGAGAAAGATCTTGTACTAAATTAACTAATTCTCTTGAAGCTTTAGTTGGATTGAAATTATACAAATTTTCGTAAAGAATCGAATAGGTTTCTTTGATTCTAATATCAAACCATTTATCTAAAATATTATCAGAAGGAAGGTTTTTATACTTATTTTTATTTTTGTCATAATACATTCTATAAAAGTGATAAATATTCAGAATAAGATCAAAATAATTTCTTTTTAGATTTATAAGTTCTTCTTCATTAAACTTTTTGTTATCAGCAGATTCACTTACATATACAAAATAAAGCCTTAAAAGATCAGCTCCATATTTTTCCATAGCCTCTATTGGATCAACTACATTTCCTAAAGATTTTGACATTTTTCTTCCTTCTTTATCTAAAACTAATCCTGTAGAGATAACATTTTTATAAGCTTCCATTTTCTTTATTAAATAACCAATAACTAATAATGTATAAAACCATCCTCTAGTTTGATCTACTCCTTCAACAATAAAATCTATAGGGTATAAAATTCCTTCATCTATTTCTTTTTTGTTTTCAAAAGGATAATGCCTTGAAGCAAAAGGAGCAGCTCCTGAATCAAACCATATATCTGCTAAATCCTCAATTCTCTCCTTGTCGCCACCGCATTTACACTTCCATTTAAATCTATCAACAAAAGGCCTATGAATATCTATTTCCCCCTCTTCGTTTCTTGGAACAACTAAATATTCCACCTCTTTTAATTCTCCAGGAGCAAGACTAAAATCTTCTCTTTCTGCTGTTTGTTTTTTAGAAAGAGCTTGCATTTCACCAAATAAAGCCCATAAAGGATCTTGGTGAGAAATTATTAAGATTGTTTTACCTTCATATTTTTTCTCTAAATCGAGAATGACTTTTATCATTCTTTTTCTTACTTCATCTAAGCTTTCACCTCCTTCTGGTTTTTTAAAATATTGATCATATTGATCTTTATATAATTTATCATATTCTTTGATTGATTTTCCATTTAAAACCCCAAAATCAATTTCTCTTAAATTAAAATCGATATAAACAGGGATGTGGAGATATTCCCTAATGATATTTGCTGTTTGCCTTGTTCTTAGAAGAGGGGAAGTTACAATAAAGTCAATATTAAATTTTTGAAGAGTAGGAATAAGATTTTTAATTTGTCTAATTCCTTTATCTGTTAAAGGATTGAAGAATGTTTCTGGATAGGAAGATAGTAAATTTTTAACATTGCTTATAGCCTCTCCGTGTCTTAAAAATATGTATCTATTGTTGGCTTTAAAATGTTTAGCTAATTCTTGTAAGCTTCCTATAATTTCTAAAGAACCACATCTATTACATCTCCAAATAGGTAAAGGAATGCCCCACATTCTAGTACGTGATAGATTCCAATCTTTACCCTCTTTTAACCATTCGTAAAATCTACCTTTTCCTATTTCTTGAGGATACCAATTAATTTTGTTGTTAATTTTAATTAATTTATCTTTAAATTTTGAAACTTTAATTACCCAATTTTTAGTTGCATAATAAATTAATGGTGTTTTACATCTCCAACAATGAGGATATTCATGTTCATAACCTTTTAAATTAGCATATAAAATTAAACCTCTTTCTTTAAGGTCATCAACAATAAATGAATCAGCTTCTTTAAAGAATAGATGATTTATTTTACTACTGATAAAAGCTGGTTCATCAAAATTGAATCTTCCAGTTTCATCAATGGGATTAATCAATGGTAGATTGTATTTTTTGCCTAACTCAAAGTCTTCTTCGCCAAAAGCTGGAGCAATATGGACTATTCCTGTCCCTTCGTCTTCTTTTACAAAGTCTGCTGGATAAACTTTATAAGCATTTTCATAATTTTCTATATTGGCCAATTCATACAAAGGAAAGTATTCTAAACCAATAAGCTCTTCGCCTTTGATAGTTTTTATTACATTAGCTTGATAATTTGAAGGTAATCTTAAAGAAATAATTATTTGTTCATTTAATTCATAAACTTTATATTCAAACTCAGGATTAATAGCTAAAGCTGTGTTTGAGATTAAAGTCCAAGGAGTTGTTGTCCAAACTAGAATATAAATTTCTTTATTTTCCAATTCTTTTAAAGAATCATTTAGTTTTTTGACTTTAAATTTTACATAAACATCTGGATCAAGAACAGTTTTATAAGCATCTACTTGCCCTACCTCTGCTTGAGAAAGAACTGTTTGGCATCGTGGACAATAAGGAAATACTTTATATTCTTCTTTTAATAAACCTTGTTCATAAATCTTTTTTATTATCCACCAACAACTTTCCATATAAAAAGGATCATAAGTAATATACGCATTTTGATGATCAATCCAAAAGCCCATTCTTTCATCTACATATTCCCAAATATCTTTAAACTTCATTACTAGTTCTTTACATTTTTTATTAAAATTTTCTATGCCTAATTGTAGAATTTCTTTTTTATCTTTAATTCCTAAGAATTTTTCAGTAGCTACTTCAATAGGTAAGCCATGAGTATCCCAGCCTGCTTTTCTTTCAGCATATTCTCCAATCATTGTTCTAAATCTTAAAATAACATCCTTATAAACCCTTGTTAGAAAATGGCCTATATGAGGTTTATCATTAGCATAGGGTGGGCCTTCAAGAAAAACAAATCTTTTATTATTTTTATTTTTTTCTAAACTTTTCTCAAATATATTATTAGCCTTCCAAAAATTTATTATTTTCTCTTCTAGGTTTATTAAGTAATCTTTATTTATTTGCATTTTTATAATTCTCTAAAGCTTTATTAATTAATTCTTCAGCTTTTTCTTTATTCAACCAATTTTTAATTTTTACCCATTTACCTGGTTCTAGAGTTTTATAGTTTTCAAAAAAGTGCTTAATTTGGTCTTTGTAAATTTGTGGAATATCATCGATATTTTCATAAATACCCCAAAATGGATCAATCTTTTTAAGAGGAACAGCGATTATTTTTTCATCTTGACCAGCTTCATCTTCCATTTCTAAAACTCCGATAGGCGTTACTTTAATCAAACTACCTGGGAAAATAGAAGCATAAGAAAGCACCACAACATCTACTGGATCTCCGTCATCAGCTAAGGTTTCAGGAATAAAGCCATAATTAAAAGGAAAATTCATTGCAGTATATAAAAATCTATCCACTCTAATTCGATTTTTTTCTTTATCTAATTCGTATTTTACATTGCTATTTTTAGAAATTTCTATTAAAACATCTACTTCCATTTAATTAACTTTCTGACGATTCACTTTGTGAGGAATCGCCAGATTGGTCTAATGAATCTGCTTCTGCAATACCTCCTTCGATTTCTTTTTCTGGCTCTTCTATTAATCTAACGTCGATTCTCCATCCGGTAAGTTTTGCTGCTAATTTAATATTTTGTCCATTTTTACCTAAAGCTACAGGAATTTGATCTTCCGTTACATAAACTTTAATAGTTCTTTTAGGTAAAACCTCTGCGCTTATTGCTTTTGCTGGAGATAAAGCATTTAAAACATATTGAATAGGATCATCTGAATATTGAATAATATCAATCTTTTCACCATTTAATTCACTTGAGATACTTAAAACTCTTGCTCCTTTAGGTCCTATACATGTACCAACGGCATCAATACCTTCAATATTAGATTTAACAGCCATTTTACTTCTTACTCCTGGAATTCTGGCAATTCCTTTTATTTCTATTATGCCTTCTGATATTTCAGGAATTTCAAAAGTAAACAAAGCGGGAACAAATAATGGATTAGCCCTAGAAAGATAAACCTCAACTCCGCCAGATGTTTTTTCAACTCCATAAACATAGAATCTCATTCTGTTTCCAATTTTATAAAATTCTCCTGGAATGGCTTCAGATCTAAACATAATTCCCATAGCTTTTCCTAAATCAACATAAACTGCTTTATGATTCACTTTTTGAATAATACCAGAAATTACTTTATTTTCTTTTGCTTTAAGTTCCTGATAAACAGAATTTTTGGTAATTTCTTTTAATCTTTGGGTAATAACTTGCTTAGCGGTTTGAGCAGCTATTCTACTAAATGTATCTTTATATTCTAAAGGTATTCTAATTTCATCACCGGGTTTTACATTAGGATTTATTTTTAATGCTTCAGAAAGAAGAATATGTCTATAAGGATTAAACTTTATATTTTGCTCTTCTACATCTTTGTCGTCAATAACTGTTTTAACTAAAAAAAATTCAATTTTTTTAGTAACAGGATCTATTTTCCCTTCTACTCTTTCATCTTTATGTCTATAATCCTTTTTATAAGCAGCAGCTAAAGCATATAAAACAGCTTCTTGTACCTCTTCTTCATTCAAATCTTTCTCTTCGACTATTTGATCAATTAAATTTTGAATTTGTTTTATGTTGATCATGGTATAAATTGGATAATTTAAAATATAATTATAACATGAAAAAGGCAGGACAAATAGAAGATATAATAGTTTTTTTAGTCACAATATTTCTTATTCTTTCTGCTCTTGTTTATTTTTTATATTTTAAAACAGGAGTCGTACCCGTCTATAAACCTCCTCAAAAAATTGAACCAGCTTCAAAGGGAGTTGTCCCAACAGGTACTTTTTTTAAATACCCAGAAGAAAAGCTTCCTTTTAACTTCTTTTTAAAAAAGACTTATGCCGAATCTAAAAAGTTAAAGCCAAATAAAAATATTGAAACCTATATTTATCATGACTATTTAGATTTAAATAACCTAGAAACCAATATAGTAAAATTTACTTTCGAAGGAAAAAATTTGGAAAGCCCAAAAGATAGATTTTATTTTAATTATATACTTTATCCCTTAAATAAAGATTGGAAAACTTCTTATTCAAATACCCAATATTTTTATTTACCTAAAGGATATTATCGATATTTTTTAATTGTTTCTGCTGTAAATCAAAATGGCGAATATGACCCTTCTCCTGCTTATGTTTCTTTTACAACAAAAATTTCTCCTTATTTTAAAGATATTTACCTTTATCCTAGGGGAGATAAATTGACATTATATTTAAGCAATAATACTAACAAAGAAATAAAAATCACAAATTGGAAAATAGTTTCTTCTCAAGGGATATATTCCATTCCTCAAGGAGTAAATTATGTAGATCCTGATTATAAATATAAAAAAGAAGATATAGTTTTGCCTCCTTATGGAAAAGCAAAAATAATTGCTACTTCTTCACCTTTAGGTTTTAGCTTTAGAATTAATAAATGTTTTAGATATTTTTTGAACCTAAGAAAAGATGTTGAAAAATTTGTAGATTCTGTTCCTTATTATTGTAAATACTTTACTAGAGAAGAATTATTTAATTTAAGAAAACAAGGATATTCAATAAAATGCTTAGATTTTTTAAGTAGAATTTCTTGCCCTCCTAAACCCCAAGATTTAGAAAAAATGGCTGGTGATACAAGATGTATGAATTTATTAGATAATCTTTATACTTATAAAGGATGTTATTATTACAATTTAAATTCCCAAGATTTTCTTACAAAAGATTGGGTTATTTTTATACCAACACCTACAACTACTATTTATGTAACCTCTACTTTAAGCTATAAGGAAGTTTATAAAAATTTATATGAAACAAGATACGAAGAAATTAGACTTTATGACGATAAAAATTTATTAGTAAATAGCTATATTTATTATTGATTAGCAAAAGTTTTATTGAATTTTTGAGCTAATCTTGATTTTATTCTACTTGCTGTATTTTTATGCATAAAGGTCTTGGTTGCTTTATCAAGATATTTATATGCTAAACTTAAATATTCTTTTGCTTTTTCTTTGTCTTTATTTTTTAAAGCAAGCAAAAATTGTTTAATTGCTGTTTTGATTTGTTTCTTTCTTTTTAAATTTCTGATCCTCCTTTTTATGTTCTTTCTTAATTCTTTTTTTGCTGATTTTGTTCTAGGCATAATTTAATTATAAAAAATTTCATATATCAAGCAAGGGGTTGATTTCCAATTTTTCCGGCTCAAGAGCATTATCTTTAAAAAAATAACCAGCAAAAGCAATTTTAACCCCATTATCTGTAGCTAAAGATTTCTCTGGAAAAACTAATTTTTCTTTGCCAAAAACTTTAATCATCATCTTTCTCAAAGCAGTATTAGCAATAACACCACCAGTAACAATAATAGAATTTGGCTTATATTTTTCATAAGCTTTTTTAGTTTTTATTATTATTGTTTCAAAAACAGCCTTTTGGTAAGAGGCAGCTAAATCTCTTTTAGTTTCTTCATTAAATTTATTATATTTTTTTATTTCTTCCACAAGTTCCCAAAATGCTGTTTTAATTCCAGCAAAACTAAAATTAAAATTATTTTGAGAGATCATTGGCCTAGGTAAATTAAAGATTGGTTTTCCTTTTTTAGCTAATTTTTCTAATTTAGGTCCACCAGGATATTCTAAACCTAAAATTCTTCCAGCCTTATCTAAGCTTTCACCAATAGCATCATCTTTTGTCTCTCCTAATTTTCTAAATTTTTGAAAATCTTCCATATAGATTAAAATTGTGTGTCCTCCTGAAATTAAAAGACATAAAGCAGGAAATTTTATTTTCTTTATTTTTTGATAAACATTTAACTTGTTTTTAGGAATTAAAACAGAATAGATATGAGCTAATAAATGATTTACAGGAATAATTTTTTTGTTTAATTTTTTAGCTAAATTAACAACAAATTCTTTACCAGCAACTAAAGATGGGGGTAATCCAGGTCCATAAGAAAAAGCTATATAGTTAAAATTTTCAGGTTTTTCTTTTGTTTCTTTCAAAAGTTTTTCATATAAAATAGGAAGATTTTTCTTATGCTCCCTAGCTGCTAAAATAGGAACAATGCCACCATATTTTGAATGAATATTAAATTGGCTTCTCAATTGATGATTAATAATTTTAAATTTCAATTCTTTCTCTTCAATAAATTCTAAAAGAGCAATTCCTGTCTCATCACAAGTTGTTTCTATTCCTAAAATTTTCATACAAAATATTATATCATTCTCTTATACCACCAGCACAAACATTACCGCAAACTGAAGATGAAGTGGGTAACCACTTTCCCGTATTTGGATCATGCCAATAACAGTAAGAGAATACACATCTACACCAATTCCCAGATGCTCCGGGGCACTCAAATGCACCTGGTGGTGGAGTAAATGGAGGTTGAACTTTTATTGTAACTTGTACAGGAGAAGGAGGACCTATTCTTTGGTTTGAAGAATTAACTAAATATAATTCGTACTCCCCAGCACTTACTCCATTTAATTCCAAAGTTTTAGAAACAGAATCATTAATTAAGAACGAAGAAGAAGCTACATTAAACTGTGAAAAGTTGGAAGCCAGGGAACGATCAGGAAGTTTAACAACTGTAGAAGTTCCACTTGCCATATAACTTGGACAATATAATTTATTACTATAAACTGTGTAATTAATAGTTGAAGTTGGTTGTGTAGTAGTTGAAGTTGGTTCTAAATAATATTGATCATCCCTTGAAGCTATTCCTATATTTTGTGCATAAGATTGTTTAACAAGATAAAAGGATATAGCTGAAGAATTGTTTAAAGATATTGTCCATAACTGCCAATTATGACTTGGCTCTTGAAAAGTTCCTATTATTTCACAATTTCCACCAGGTGTTAATCGACCCTTAAAATCGCTACAGGTACCAGTAAAAGTTCGTATGCCCTGGGTGACAGGTACGCCACCAGGATAATGGTCTTTTAGTTGAAAACCTAAAGTAAATTGATTTGTACCAACGTTTTTTATTACAAGCTTATATTCTGTTCCGGCAATTACTGAAGAATAACGTTTATTTTTGTATATTCCTTCTTTCCCCTCTTTTGTAACAGCTGCTATACGCATTAATCCTCCCCCATAAAATCCTTGAGGATAAACATATAATTCTATTCCTATTGAAGATTGAGCTTGTGTAAATTTTTCTTTAATTAAAAATAAAACAAAAAGAAGAAATATAACTAAAATTATTCCTAAAATATTTTTTTTCATATTAACTATATTATATCCCAAAAATTTTCAAAATCAACAAAAATTGTGGATAAATGTTAAAATTAAATAATATGCTTAATTTATTAGCAAAATTGATTTATTTAAAATTTAAGCCAAAAATTATAGTAGTTTCAGGAACATCAGGAAAAACTACAACTATAGAAATTATTAAAAGATTTTTAAGTAATAGAAAAAATATTTTTTCAGTAGAATATCACAAAGATCATAAATTATCTATTCCTTTAACTTTACTTCTAGAAAAAGATTATAAATTATTAAAAAACATACTTAAAGGACTAAAAATTTTATTTTTTACAAAAAATTATCCAGAATACATTTTGCTTGAATTTGGCTTTGAAGATCCTAAAGTAGTTGATTATTGGACAAAAAACTTAATGATTGATTACTTAATTATTACTTCTATTGGAGAAGTACCTGCTTATTCTGAGGTTTTTGCTGGTCCAGAAAATATTAAAAGAAAAAAGAAAAAGTTAATAGAAATAGTTAAATCTACTGGTTTAATTATTTTAAATAATGATGATATAAGCTGTCTTGAACTTGTAGAAAAGGAAAATAAAAATAATGTTGTCTATTTTGGATTTGCTGAAGATTCAGATTTTAGATGCGGTCATTATGAAATTATTTGCGATTTATATTCTACACCATCTATCTGTGGAACTTCTTTAGAAATTACTACAAAATTTGGTAAAAAGAAAATATTTTTAAGAAATTTATTTGGAAAAGGAATTATTTATTCATGTTTAGCTAGTACTGCTCTTTTATATAACTTAGGTTTTGAATTAGAAGATATAGGAAATTATTTAGAAACATTTTCAGGAGTTAAACATAGATGCGAGTTAATCAAATCTAAGAAGGGATATTATATTTTGGATGATTCTTTTCATCTTACTCAAGCTTCTTTTTGGAATATTTTTGATATTTTTGCAAAAATTCCAGCAAAGAGAAAAATTGCTTTAATTGGTGATTGTATTACTGCAGGTAAATATGGATTGGAATTTCATTTTGAAATTGGAGGAAAATTAAAGGATGTTTGTGATTTTGTTATAACTTTTGGTTTAAGAGCAAAATATACAAAAGATTCTTTAATTGCCTATGGATTTGATGAAAGTAAAACCAATCATTTTTATCATACACAACATAATGAACTTTTAAATTTTTTAGAAGAATTATTAAAGCCAGATGATCTTATTTTAATTACTGGTGATAAAAGATTAAATCTCCATAGGATCGTTGATCATTTATCTTAAAAATTGTTTTAGTGTTTTAACAACATAATTTAAATCTTCTTTCTTTGTTTCAATACCAAAAGAAAATCTTATGCTTTTTTGTGATCTATCTGAGTTAGGGTAAAGTTCTTCAATAATATAGCTTGGAGTTAAAGCCCTAGCTTTACAAGCCATACCAGGGGAAACCATTATCCCTTTTGAATCTAAATATATTAAAATTTCTTGACTAGTTTTTTGAGGAAAATACAAGTTTAAAATTTTAGGTGTAGAATAATTTATATCTCCATTTATTTCAAATTTTATATTTTCTTCTTTTAATCTTTGCAAAAAATAACTCCTTAATTCTTCCAAATATTTTCTATTTTTTTCTCTATTTTTTATAGCAATTTCTAAAGCTTTTGAAAAACCTACAATCAAAGGGGTATTTTCTGTACCTGCTCTTAATTCAAATTCTTGTTCAGAGCCTGAAATTAACCTTTCTAAAATAACATTTTCTTTTTTAAACAAACAAGCTACTCCTTTGGGTCCATAAATTTTATGGGAAGATAAAGTCATCATATCAACATTTAATTTTTTTACAGAAATATCTTCTGTAAGAGGAGCTTGAGCTGCATCTACGTGAAAAATTATTTTTATATCTTTATTTTTATTAATTTCTTGAATTTTTTGACCTAATTCTTTTATTTTTTGAATTGTTCCTATTTCACTATTAACATAATGCAATGTAATTAAAACTGTATTTTCTTTAATAAGATCCAATATATTATCAATATTTACAAGACCAGTCTTTTCTGGCTTTGCTAAAGAATATTCTAACAAACCTAATTTTTCTAAATCTTTTAAAACTTCTAAAATAGAGGGGTGTTCAATAGTTGAAGAAATTATATGGGGTTTTAACTTTAACCTAAAAAAATAATAAAAAACTAACCCTTTTATTGCTAAATTATTGCTTTCAGTAGCTGAAGAAGTAAAAATTATTTCTCTAAAATAATCTGCCTCAATTAGTTCTTTTATTGTATTTCTTGCAAAGTCTAATGCTTTTAATGCTTTTTGTCCTAAAAGATGTAAACTGGATGGATTTCCATATTCTTTTGTAAAATATTTTTTCATAAAATCAAAAACTTCTTTAGAAACAGGTGTTGTAGCTGCATAATCAAGATAAATTATCTTTTTCATTTTAGGGAGATATTTTTTTAACTTCTAAAAAAGATAAAATTAAAGCAGGAATTGAATAAGAAGCAAAAAGCAAGGCTAAACCTAATAAAATCCAAGGTAAATTTTTCTTAACTTCATCAATTTTTTTTATATAAGTCATATAGCCTAAATAAATAAAAGAAATTGCTGATCCTAAAACTATAAAAACTTGCATTATTCTAATTATTTTGTAAAGGACATTAACAATTTCTGTCATTATTTAAATTTGGGCACAAAAATTTCTATTGTTTTAAAAATTATTTCTCCGTTAAGAATTATTATACCTAAAATAGTCAAACCTAAAATTATAAAAAGAAATGATATTCTTATATCTCTTAAGTTTTTCTTTTCAAAATAAATTTTCATTCCTAAATAAATTATAAAAAATACTGCTATCAGCAAGGAAAATTTCAATAAAACTTCTAAAATTTTATCTAATATACCAAGGATTTTCCCAAATATCGGAAACAATTCAAACATTATTTAAGAAAGGAGAAAATTAAAATTGGAATAGAAAAAGATGCAATTATTAAGACAATTCCTAAAATAACATAAAAAAGTTCGTTATGCCAATCTTTTCCTCTTGTATACATATATTTTGCACCTGCCCACATAATAAGAGCAATCCCTAAAACTAAGCCTATCCAATAAAATAAATTTATTACACCTATAAACTTACAAATAAAATATTCAATGCCTTCTTTATTTATACATCCTGTCTCGTATTTAATTGTTTGAGCAAATACTTCTAACATTAAAATCCAAATAAACCTCTTAAAAGATCCCGTGGAACGATATAAAATCTACCTGTTTCTATATCATAAGTTGTACTAAATGGAGATTCAGCAATATTTTGACCAGTAACTTTTACCTCTTCGCAATCTCCTCGATAATTATAAAGCTCTAAATATATAAAACCTAAAAGATTGTTAGGCAAAGGAAGATAAACAGGAATATTATAAGGTCCTCTTCTATTAGCTTCATAGTTTATAGTAAAAGAAAAATCCCTATTAAATGCAGTATAACTTACTGCTTTTGTTCTATCCAATGACAATTGATTAATTTTTACACCTCTTAATGTTCCATAAATTGTACAAGAGCCTTGACTTAGAGGAGGTTGATTATCTGAAGTAACATCATAAGTTATATACATTGTAAATGGAGGATCATATAAATTTCTCTGAATAACAGTAATTCCTAAGGCTTGTTCTAAAATATTTCGTAAATTACCTAAACCTTCAATACTTACATTAATTGTTTGTTGTCCATATATTTTGATTTTATCCCTCTCTATATTAATAATAGGTTTTTTAATTGTTGGAATAGTTGTTACAAGTTTTGAAGTTCTAATGTCTAATTGCTTAACAGATACTTCACAATTTGGTGATCTAAATACTACTCTTACAGTATCACCAATATCAAATCTATCCCCAAAAATACTTAAATCGAAGTTAAAAAATTGAGGAGCTGAAATTGACGTAGGCCGCGCAGATCCTAAATTTTCTCCTTTTGTTAAGTTATAAAAAGAGGCGCTAAGATCACATTGTTTTTCTGCAGAAACAAATACACTAAATTTCCTACTTTCATCTATTTTTGCTGTTGATTGATCTATGATTATTCTTGGAGTAGGAGAAATTGATGCATATTGACCAATCCTTGCTATATAAGAGGTGGGATTAATTTTACAAATTGGATCTCCTAGAGAAAAAGTTAATTCCATTTCTGTAGCAGTAGCAGGAATTCCTAACCTTCTAAATACTTTTTCTATATTTGAGCCTTCGGTAAGTTGAAGATTATCAGCTATATTATACACCTTTCCTGTGTCATCTTTTCCTACTATATTAATACCGCAACTATTAGTACCACTTTTAGGTTTTACATCAAAAGTTAAATATAAAGAGTCTTTTTGTCTATCAATATATATTCTTCTCACGCTAACTGAGCCTTCTTGAACCGGGCCACTGACTCCAGAAATTTCTCCACCTCCTCCTGTTGTTGGAACTTCTGTAGCTAAACCTCCTGCAAGCCAATTCTCTAAAGCAATTACTATGGTAAATGAAGTTATTCCTACAATTATTCCTATAATGCCCCAAATAAATCTTTGATGAATATTTTTAGCTTCTAAGGGTTTAGTTATATAAAGAATTCCTGCCCACATTAAAAATATTACTCCTAAAGCCAAAGCAGCAAAATACAAAATTCTTAAAGCTCTATCAAAAAAGAATAAAAGGCATTGTCCTATTCCTTTTTCACAAACAGCAACTCTTGGAAAAGGCCCAGAATATCCAGAAGGTGCGATATATATTGCTTGCAAGACGCCGTTTTTAACATCTACCTTAACAGTTTTCCAATGACAATATTCCCTTGAATGGAAAATAGCATCTACAGTATCGCAATCTGACAAAATTATGTCAGAGGCTGTTCTTATTAAATTTTCCCATGTTTTATAGCTAGAATTTTGAATAACATCATTAGAAACTGGTGCATTTGTATCCAAATCTTTAATATAATCCCCTTCTGCCCTAAACCGATCTACTAAATAATCTTCATTCAATAATTCTGCTGCTTTTTCTCGTACTGCATTTCTAAAGTTAAGATTATTAACAACTTTTACTTTTTCTACCGTCTTTATTCCATATTGAAAGGGATTAAAAAATGGTTGAGAAAATGCTAATGTCAAAGGAGTGATTAAAATTATTAAAAGTAAAATTTTTTTATACATTTTAATGGGTTAAACTATATTCAATTGCTCTTACTAAACTAAAAGCTAATATTGTCACTACTGCTCCAATTATTGACCATAAAACATACTGCATACCAGATCTATCACCAGGTTTTGTAATTAAAATCATTCCTCCATAAATTATAAATCCTATTGCTAAAAGTAAAGAAACAGTATAAATAACAGTTAAAATTTTTTGAGCTAACCACAAAAGACATTTACCTAATAAACCTTGAGGAATAGGTTTACCGCTTAAAATATCAAAAATATTGTAGGGAGTACATACTCTTCCTGGTTGAAATCTTAATTGTTGAGCATAAGCTATATTAACCATACCAATAGCACCTCTTGAAACTACATTTTCAATCAAAACTACTAAAGCATAAGAAATTAAAGCTATAACTAAACCTATTGTTCCCCAAATCAAAATATTTTTAACTTCCTCAGCTTTTTTATAACTAACTATCAAAGTTATTCCTGCATACATAAACATAATTACTGCTAATGCTCCTGAAATCCATGTTAATATTCTCAAAACAACATCAAAAACTAATAACAAACAAGAAATAAAATCTTTACAAATAATAGGAACAGCCGGGGTTAATTTACTAGGTAACCCAAAAAGCGGATTAAATGGATAATTCATTTATTCTTAATTTAGTTAAATTTTTGAATTGGATACCAAAAATATCTGCTTTATGAACGATTGCTTTATTCTCCCACACCACCTGTAACAACGATAGTTTCGATAAGTTTTACAAGAGCGAAAGATATTAAAGCAATAACAAGACCAACAACGCCATAGATTAATCTATTTTTACCTTCATCAATTTTACCCTGTATAATCACATTAATACCACCCCAAATAATATAAATAACAGCTAAAGCACCAGCTATCCATGTCAATATAAAAAATACCCATTTAAAAATATTAGCAATAACTTCTCTAATAGTTTGTCCCTGCGTAAGAGCTGTTGTTTGTGGTGGTGTTTGTATAGGAAGCTGGGCGTATCCGACTTGAACTAAAGCAAAATTAAACAAAGTAAATAATGCTAATAATCCGACTAATAACAGAGCATTTTTATATAATTTTTCCATTTTTTCATATTTATATTTTTAATTCGACCTTTAATTAAAAAATATTATAAAATAAAAATTGTAAAATCAATAAAAATTGTGGATAATTAATAATATGAATTCAAAAGTATATTCTGCTATTTTAGATGGTTTAGAAGGAAAAATTGTAGAGGTAGAAGCTGGTTTATTACCTGGTCTTACTGCATTTTCAATAGTTGGATTGGGAGACAAAGCTGTCCAAGAAGCAAAGGAAAGGATAAGTTTTGCTTTAAAATCTATAAATGCAAAACCTCCATTTAAATTCAATAGAAAAACAATAATAAACTTAGCTCCTGCTGATATTAAAAAAGAGGGCTCTAATTTAGATTTAGCAATAGCTATAGGTTTTTTAATTGCTTCAAGGCAAATTTCACCAATAAAAAAGAAAATTTTATTTTTAGGAGAACTTTCCTTAGAAGGAAAATTAAGAAAAATTAGAGGGGCTTTGCCTATTGTTTTAAGTTTATACAAAGAATTTGAAGAAATTTATTTACCAGAAGAAAATTATTCGGAAATTAAATTTTTAAAAATTGAAAATTTATATCTTTTTGAAAGCTTAAGAGAAATTATAGATCATTTAGAAGGAAGAAAAATTAAAGAAAATTTTAAAGGAGAAAATTTTATATATAAAGAGAAAAATTTAGATTTAGAATTTATAAAAATTTCAGATTATATTTTAAGAGTAATAACTATAGCTTCTGCAGGAAGACATAACTTAATTTTATATGGACCACCAGGAACAGGAAAAACATTAATTGCAAAAAATATTGTTAATTTATTACCTGAATTAACTTATGAAGAAGCTTTAGAGGTAACAAGTATTTATAGCTCTGCTAATGAATTAAAAGAAGGATTCATAACTTCTCCACCTTTAAGAAACCCACATCATAGTTCCTCTTCTGTAGCTATTTTAGGTGGAGGGCAAAATCCAAAACCTGGTGAAGTAAGTTTAGCTCATAGAGGTATTTTGTTTTTAGATGAATTGCCAGAATTTAAAAGAGATGTTTTAGAAGGCTTAAGAGAGCCATTGGAAAATGGTGAAATTACTATATCTCGAAGCAAAAAAACAATAAAAATGCCAGCAAAATTTATGCTTATAGGAGCTTATAATCCTTGCCCTTGCGGATTTTATTTAGATCCTGAAAAAGAATGTAAATGCACAGTTGCAGAAATTAAAAAATATCATAAAAAACTATCAGGTCCTATAATGGATAGAATTGATATAAAAATAAATGTACCAAGAATTAAAGGAGAAGAGGTTTTTTTAGAAAGTATTAGAAATTACAAAGATATTATTGAAAAAATAAAAGAATTAAAAGAATTACAATTTAAGAGACAAAATAAGTTTAATAGCGAATTAAATCCTAAAGAAATTAAAGAATATTGCAAGCTATCCTTAAAAGCTGAAGATTTTCTAAAAAAATCCATTGATAACTTAAGATTATCTTTAAGAGCAGTACATAAGATAATAAAAACAGCTAAAACTATCGCTGATCTTGAAAATAAAGATATTATTGATGTAGATCACATTGCTGAAGCTTTACAATACAGAAATATAGAGGAAGATGAATTATAATTATTTTTATGATTGTCTTAAAAACACAGCAACTATTAAGATTTAACAAAGACAAGATAAAAAATAAGAAGGTTATTGTTAGAGTTGATTATAATGTAGAAATTAAAAATAAAAAACTTGAAGAAAGTTATAGAATAGAAAAAAGCTTAAAAACTATAAATTTTTTAAAAACCAATAATGCGAAACAAATAATTCTTATTACTCATTTTGGAAGACCTAAAAATAAAGAACCAGAATATTCAACTAAAAATTTGTTACCATTTTTAAAAAAATATATTAAAGAAGTAGAATATTTTGAGTGGGAACCAGAAAAACAAATAGATGAAAATAAAAAAGTAGTTATTTTAGAAAATATAAGATTTTTCAAAGAAGAGGAAGAAAATGATTTGAATTTTGCTAAAAGTTTAGCAAAATTAGGAGATATTTTCGTTAATGAAGGCTTCTCTGTTTCTCATAGAAAACATTCTTCAGTTTATGGTATTTCTAAATATTTACCAACATATTTTGGCTTTAATTTTGAAGAAGAAATAAATAATTTAAATAAAGTATTTGAGTATATAAAAAAGAGAAAATCTATTGGTGTAGTTATTAGCGGAATTAAATTTGAAACAAAAATAGAACTTATAGATAAATTCATTAAAAAAGCTGATATTATTATTCTTGGGGGAGGAATAGCTAATACTGTTTTAAAAGCTAAAGGATTTGAAATTGGAAAATCTATTTATGATGAAGAATACTTAGAATTTGCTAAAAAAATATTTTCAAATAAACTTCTTTTACCCTTTGATTTTGTAACCCAAAATGGGCATAGATATTTAGGAGAAATAAAAAAAGATGATATTATTTATGATATTGGTGAAGAAAGCCTAAAAATTTTTATTGAAGAACTTAAAAAAGTTAAAATGATCATTTGGAATGGGCCTTTAGGTAAAATTGAGGAAAAAAAATACACAAAAGGTAGTTTAGAATTTGCTAAAAATTTAATGAAGTTAAAAAATAAAAAAATAATAGGTGGAGGAGATACCTTGAAAATTTTTAAAAACATTAAAGTTAAAAATACATTTTTATCAACAGGAGGTGGAGCAATGTTATATTATTTAGCATATGAAAATTTACCTATTTTTAAATGATGTTAGAAATTTTAAAAGAAATAATATTTTTATATCCCTTCATTGCTCTTTTAGTAATTACTGTTCCAATTTCTTTATTCGGTATATTTGTAATTTTTAAAAGAATGGTGTTTTTCAGCGATGCTATTTCTCATAGCGCTATTTTTGTCATTGCTTTAAGTTATTTATTGGCATTAAATTTGAATATTTTAGTAATTTTTTGGACATTTTTATTTTCAATCTTAATTTTTATATTAAAAGAAAAAAGTAAACTTAATTTAGATATATTAATAATGTTAATTTCAATATTTGGCTTATCTTTAGGTATAATACTCTTTAACTATATTCCTTATTTAAAAGGGGATATCAGTTCTTTTCTTTTTGGAAATATTCTTTTAGTATCAAAATTTGATGTTTTATTAATTTTCTTAATTTCTTTAATAGCTGTTTTATTTATATTCTTAAAATTAAAAGAGTTGATTTTAATCCCTTTGAATGAGGAGTGGGCTATAACAGAGAATGTTGATGTTAAAAAAATAAATTTTTTATTTAATATATTATTAGGAATAACGATTGTTTTAGGAATAAAATTTATAGGAGCATTACTAATAAGTGCTATCTTAATATTGCCTGCTTCTATAGCTAAATTAATTTCTAATTCTTTTAAAGAGTTGTTAATTTTTACATTGTTCTATGGTGAAATGATATCAATATTAGGTTTTATTTTATCTTACATTTTAAATTTACCTCTTGGGCCATGTATAGTTATATTAGGATTTTTAATATTTTCTATCATTTTGACTTTTAGGCAAAAATTTGTATAATTTAATTGATGGGCAATTATAAAGAAATTACAAAAGTATTAGTTTGGATTGTAGTTATTAGCACAGTTCTTTATTTTGTTTTATTGCCTGTCAGTTTCACTCGGCCTAATCCTCAAAGAGTATCTCCAGGAGAAATCAATAAAACTTTGCAAGCCAATCCTTTTTCAATATCTACAATCTCAGAAAATAGCACTCAAACTACTTCTACAATAGAATTTGAAATTCCTTCTCCTTCCTTTCCAGTTTCTGAATAAAATCTCTAGAAAATTCTAATAAATCGAATCCTACGACTGAAAAAGCATATATTTCTAATGCTCCTATATCTGAATTAATTTTTGAACTTTCTCCCCTATCTACTAAATAACCTAAAAGGGTTTCATTAAATTCAATAAGAAACATATTGAAGTTTTCGGATAATTCTTTATAAACATCTAAAATTAAAGAAATTTCTTTTATTGATTCTTTTAAATTCTTACTCCAAAAAATAATTTCTTTATCTTTAAAAGGAGTTAGATTTATAGCAAATTTAAGGTTGTTAATTTGTTTAGCTAAATTTAATTGATTTAAAACTTTAAAAAAATCTTCAAGATAATCAGAATTATATGTTTTTTTATATTCATTTATTTTTTTGTAAAAATCCTGAATTTTTGAGGGTATATTTTCTAAAGAAAATATTTGAAAATGGGGGTGGCTTATACTTGCACCGGCTCTTAATCCGTAATTAAAAATTAATACTTTAACTAAAAAAGCTTGCCTTTGAAACCATTCATTAGCTAATATCAAACCATTATAAAAATCATCAAAATTAAGTTCTCTTCTTCTATGTTTTTTAAAAATTACTAAAGAATGGAAAGAGGAAATTTTCGCTAAATTTGAGGCAGTAATTGCATAATCATTTTCTAATCTTCCTAAATTATCAATAGGAGTCTCTTCTTCAGGATTACAAAAAGGATCATAAGTTATTTCTTCTACATTTTCTTTATGAGGTTCTTTCCTTTTTGCTCTCCAAATATTAAAATGGGTTTCTTGATTTAAAATTTTATTTTTAAAAATAAATATTTTTTGCTCTTCTCCTTCCGTAATTTTTTCTTTTAATTTTTCTGGGAATTTTTGTTTTGCAATCTCTACTTTAAAATCAAAAATTCTATAAAAAAGAGGATTATTTAATTGTTCAATAATTTTTATTAGTTCTTCCATTAAATCTTAAGTTTATTTAAATAATTAACTGTTGAAAGGGCACAAATTATTCCATGGCCTACAGCTATTCCTATTTGTTTAAATGGAATATCAGTAACATCTCCACCAGCAAATAAACCAGTAATATTTGTTTCACATAATTTATTAATGATAATTTCTCCATAAGTATTTTTTACATTCCAGCTATCTGGGATAAATTCTGAATTAGGTTTCATGCCAATATGAATAAAAACACCATCTACATTTATATCTTGAATTGTATTAGAGATAGTATCCAAATATTTAATTCCTTTAACAAATTTATCCCCATAAATTTCCTGTGTTAAAGCATTGTAAATTATCTTAATATTTTCTTTTTTCTCCAATTGTTCAATCAAAACTTTATCTCCTTTAAAACTTGGATTTTTATTTATGATATAAGCATATTTACAAATATCAGCAGCCATTAATCCTGCTTCTAAAGCAGAATTACCTCCGCCAATAATAGCCACTACTTTATCTTTAAATAAAGGCATATCGCAAACACTGCAATAACTAACACCTTTATGATAAAATTCCTCTTCTCCAGGAATATTTAATTTTTTAGGCTTACTACCTGTAGCTATAATAACTGTTTTAGAATAATAAGTGTTGTTTTTATTAGTAAAAATAACAAAAATATCATTATTTTTATCCAATTTAATTACTTCTTCATTTATAACTTCAATACCATAACTTTCTAAATGTTCTTTAAATTTTTTTGTTAGTTCTAAACCTGTAGTTTTAGGAATGCCTGGGTAATTATCTACTATACCAGAAAGAGCCATTTCCCCTCCAATATCTTTTGCTAAAATTAAAAAATTTATTCCTCTTCTTTTTAAATAGATAGCAGAGCTGATACCAGCAGCAGAGGCTCCAATTATTATGGAATCATAAATATTATTCATTTTCTTAAAGGAAAAGTTAAAGTTTTAAATAAAGCCTCAATAACATCTGGATTTGTAAAAATCCATAAAAATAGAGCTGAGATTAAAAGATAAATTATAAATAAGCCGGCTTCTTTTTTCATATTTGAACTTTTTGTTTTTCAAATTCCCTAATAATAATATCTAACTCTCCATCCATAATATCTTCTAAATTATACCAACTTTTGTTTAATCTATGATCAGTTACTCTATTTTGAGGGAAATTATAGGTTCTAATTTTTTCTGATCTTTCTTGGGTGCCTATTTGCTGTCTTCTTTCTTGAACCAATTCTTTATTAATTCTTTCCTGTTCCATTTGCCAAAGTTTTGATTTTAAAACTTGCAAAGCTATTTCTTTATTTCTTTGTTGGGTTCTTTCGGATTGGCACGTAACAACAATTCCAGTAGGTTTATGATAAATTCTAACGGCTGTTTCTACTTTATTAACATTTTGTCCTCCTGGACCACTAGCTCTAAAAAATTCAATTTCAATATCAGATTCTTTAATTTCAATAGGAGTATATTCGTATTTAGGTAGAACAGCAACAGAGGCAGTTGAAGTATGAATTCTTCCTGATTTTTCTGTAATAGGAACTCTTTGGACTCTATGTACACCAGCTTCATTTTTCAATAATTCATAAACATTTTCTCCTTTAACTTCTGCTACTAAAGTTTTTATACCTCCTAAGTCTGAATTTTGCTCTTCATAAACAATTACCTTAAAGTTCTTTTTGTTAAAATATTTTAAATACATTCTCCATAAATCTCTAGCAAATAGAGCAGCTTCTTCACCGCCTACCCCAGCTCTTATTTCAAATATTACGCTATTTATTTTAGAATTTTCTTTTTCGCTATTCATTTTTGAAAAATTAAAAATTCTTATTTGAAAAATAAAATATTTATGTTAAAATTAAGTCAGTTAAGATTTTTTATATTTTCTTAAGAATTTTTCTACCTGCCCCATAGCCACCTTTTTTTCTTCAGTTCCTACAAATAAAGGAGCGCAATTTCTACAAACTTCTACATTTATATTTTCTTTAGTCGAATAAACTTCAAACTCGCTTCCACAAGCGCATCTGACTTTTGTTTTAAAATATTTAGGATGTATATTCTTTTTCATTTCAAGTATAATTATATCATAATAAAAATATAAAGAAATATAAAAATGGAAACAAAAATTATAGAAGAAACAAAATCAAAAATTATAGAAGAAATGATGAAAGCTGGATGCCAATATGGAAGAGCTAAGAGATTTACTCATCCTTCGATGAGGCCATTTTTGCTTAGAAATAAAAGGGGTAATATTGAATTCTTTAATTTAGAGAAAACATTAGAAGGCTTAGGGAAAGTCGCTAACTTCCTTAAAAAAGCATTATCAGAGAATAAAACAATTTTATTCGTAGGTGCAAAACCTGCAGCTGAGGAAGCTATTAAAATTATTGCTGACGCTTTTAATATGCCTTACTTAAATTACAAATGGGTTGGAGGTTTTCTAACTAACTTTGAAACTATTAAAACAAGAATAGCTTATTTTAAAGAATTATTAGAAAAAGAAAAAAGTGGTGAAATTGAAAATTATCCTCCTAAAGACAAACAAAGGATTTTAAGGGAATTAGAAAAGATGAAAAAAATATATTCAGGCGTTATAAATATGGAAAATTTACCTGATGTTTTATTTATAGTAGATTTAGCTTACAAATCTCACAAAATTGCCTTAAGCGAAGCTTTAAAAAAGAACATACCTGTTTGTGCTCTCGCTGGTTCTGATAATGATGTTAGTAAATTAGAGTATTTTATCCCTGCTAATGATAAAGCCCCTTCAAGTATTAAGTTTATAATTAATTATTTAATCGAAAAAATAAAAGGAAATGGATAAGGAATTACTTGAGAAAATAAAAAAATTAAGAGAAGAAACAGGAGCGCCTATTGGTCTATGTAAAGAAGCTTTAGAAAATACTAAGGGTAATATCGAAGAAGCTAAAAAATATTTAATTAAAAAGGGGGAAGCCTTGTTAGAAAAAAGAGGAGAAAAAATAGCTGGGCAAGGCATTATTGAAGGATATATTCATTTTAATGGAAAAGTTGGTGCTTTAGTAGAATTAAGAGCAGAAACAGATTTTGTTGCTAAAAATCCTGAATTCAAACAATTGGCTCATGAAGTTGCCTTACAAGTAGCTACAATGAATCCTAAGTATTTAAGTCGAGATACTATCCCTCAAGAAGTTTTAGAAGCTAAAAAAGAAGAGTTAATGGCTGATATTAAAGATAAGCCAAAAGATATTAAAGAAAAAATTGTCGAAGGAAGATTAGAAAAGTGGTTTGAAGAAGTTTGTCTTTTAGAACAAAAATACATTAAAGATGAAAATTTGAAAATCAAAGATTTAATATCGAATTTTGCAAATAAATGTGGTGAGAAAATAGAAATTAGAAGATTTGTTAGATTAAGTATAAATGACTAATTTAAATTTATTATCCCCAATAATTGGATTTTTATTATTAGGAACAGTAGCTTTTTATTTAGTAAAAAGATATAAAGGAATAAAAATTTTGCCAAGGGATTATATAATTTTTTACAATTTTGAAATTAAGCTCAGAAAAAACATTGAAAGATATACTTCTATTATAACTATAGAAAAAGCCAAAAAGGTTTTTATTTTTTTGGCTGTTAAATTTTTACAAAGATTAAAAACAGATACAGTTAGACTTCAATTATTTTTCGAAAATCTACTAAACAAATTAAAAAATCATACTTAAATAATTTCTTTTATAAAACTCAAGCGGTGATGTTTTGAGATTCCGTATTTTTTTATAGCTAAAATATGTTCTTTTGTTCCATATCCTTTATTAAATTTGAAATTATAAAAGGGATAATATCTATCTAATTTGATCATATAATTGTCTCTTAATACCTTAGAAATGATAGAAATTGTTGAAATTAACTTAATTTTCTCATCGCCATCTACAATAAATTTTGCTTTTCCAGAAATTATTTCTATTTTTAATGGTTTTCCGTCTATCAATATATAATCAGGCCTATATTCCTTATATAAAATTTCAATCGCTCTTTTAAAACACCAACCAATACCAAATTTGTCAACTTCCTTATTAGTAAATTTTATTATTTTAAATTTAGGTTTTAAAGCTATAATTTTTTTATATATTTCTTTTCTTTTGCTTTCTTTAATTTTTTTTGAATCTTTTACATCTAATTCATTTATCTTTTTATAAAATTTAAAATCGCTCAATAAACCTCCTACATAAAACGGTCCAGCTAAAGCTCCTCTTCCCACCTCATCTATCGCTAAGAGTTTTTTATATTTTTTAAATAATTTTGGTTCCATCTTAGTATTATTATAATATTTAGGAAATGAAGTTCGTGCATTTACATGTTCATACCCATTATAGTTTATTAGATGGAATGTGTAAAATTGATGAATTGGTTAAAAAGGCCAAGGAATTAGGCTATGAAGCTTTAGCTATTACAGATCACGGAAATATGTATGGAGTTATTGAATTCTATAAGGAGTGCAAAAAAAATGAAATAAAGCCGATAATTGGAGTAGAAGCTTATTTAGCTCCTAGAACTATTTATGATAAAACTCCTAAAATTGATTCAAAAAGCTATCATTTAACTTTATTAGCTAAAAATTATCAAGGCTATTTAAATCTTATAAAGTTAATAACTATTGCTAATTTAGAGGGTTTTTACTATAAACCAAGAATAGATAAAAATTTATTGAAAGAGCATAGCGCTGGATTGATATGTTTATCTGGATGCCTTGCAAGTGAAATTTCAAGAAGTATATTAAATAATGACCTAGAAAATGCTGAAAGGTTAATATATGAATATATAGATATTTTTGGAAAAGAAAATTTTTATTTAGAAATAGGATGGCATCCAGGCATAGAAGAAAGCAGAAAAATTTTTAAGCCCTTGATTGAACTTTCGAAAAAAACAAATGTTAAATTGGTAGCCACTCAAGATGTTCATTACATAAATAAAAACGATAGAGATATACATGATGTTTTTTTAGCTATTCAAACAGGAAAAGATGTTGATAACAAAGAAAGATTAACTATGAAAGAAGATTTTTTCCATTTAACAAGCATTGAAGAGATGATAGAAAACTTTAAAGAAATTCCTGAGGCGGTTGAAAATACTTTAGAAATAGCAGAGAAGTGCGATTTAGAATTAGAATTAAATAAAACTAAACCTCCTATTTATGAAGTACCACAAGGATTAACAGCAGATGAATATTTAAGGAAATTATGTTATGAAGGACTTAAAATAAGAAATTTAGAAAATAATAAAATTGCAAGAGAAAGATTGGAATATGAATTATCAATAATAAAACAAACTGGGTTTTCGTCTTATTTTCTCATAGTTCAAGATTTTGTAAATTGGGCTAAAAATAATGGAATAAAAGTAGGTCCAGGAAGAGGGTCAGCTGCAGGAAGTTTAGTTTCATATCTTTTAAGAATAACTGAAGTGAATCCTTTGAAATATGGATTGCTTTTTGAAAGATTTTTAACGCCTGAAAGAATTTCTTTTCCTGATATAGATGTAGATTTTTCTGATACTAGAAGAGATGAAGTAATAGACTATTTAGCAAAAAAATATGGTCAGGATAAAGTTGCTCAGATTATAACTTTTGGTAAAATAGCCTCAAGAGCTGCAATAAGAGATACCGGAAGAGCACTTGGACTTCCATATTCTTTATGTGATAAAATAGCCAAACTTATACCCCAAGGAACTGATTTAGAAACTGCTTTAGAAATTCCTGATTTAATGGATCTATACAATAAAAATAAAGAGGTTCAAAAATTAATAAATATAGCAAAGAGAATCGAAGGAACAGTAAGGCATGCTTCTGTTCATGCTTCAGGTGTTGTAGTAACTCCTACAAAATTAACTGATTTTATGCCCATTCAATATGCTCCTCAAGAGAAAAGAATCATTACACAATATGATATGTACGCAATCGAAGAATTAGGACTTTTAAAGTTAGATCTCTTGGGGTTGAGAACATTGTCTGAAATTGAAACCACAATTAAATTGGTAAAGGAAAGAAGAGGCATTGAAGTTAATTTAGATTATGAAAATCTAAATGATGAGTTAGCATATAAAATTTATCAAGAAGGAAGAACCATTGGTGTTTTTCAAGTAGAAGGAAAAGGTATAACTGCATACCTAAAAAAGCTTAAACCTACAAGTATAGATGATATAAATGCAATGATTGCTTTGTATCGCCCAGGGCCTGTAGAATTTATTCCTTCTTATATTAAAAGAAAATTTAATTTAGAGCCTATTACTTATTTACATCCTAAGTTAGAACCTATTTTAAAAGAAACATATGGGATAGCCGTTTATCAAGAACAATTAATGCAAATTGCTCAAGTTTTAGCTGGCTTTACTTTGGCTGAAGCGGATGTTTTGAGAAAAGCTATTGGAAAAAAAATTGCTTCTTTACTTGAAGAACAAAAAAATAAAATGATAGAAGGAATGATTAAAAATGGCATAGATAAAGAAACAGCTGAAAAAATTTGGGCTTGGTATGAACCCTTCGCAAGATATGGATTCAATAAAAGCCACAGTGTTTCTTATGCTTTAATTTCTTACCAAACAGCATTTTTAAAAGCTCATTATCCAATAGAATTTTTAACTGCATTATTTATACATGAAGGTCATGATGTAGAAAGAATCAAAGAATTAGTCGAAGAAACAAAGAAATGGAACATTAAAATTTTACCTCCAGATATTAATGAAAGTAGGGAAACTTTTACTATTGTTGATGATCATACTATTAGGTTTGGATTAAGTTCTATAAAAAATGTAGGATCCAAATTAATCGAAGATATTATTGCTGAAAGAGATAAAAACGGTCCATTTATTTCTATAGCAAATTTCTTAAGAAGGGTAAAATCAAAAGATTTTAACAAACGTTCACTTGAAGCCTTAATTAAAGCTGGAGCTTTTGATAGTTTAGAAGATAGAGGAATATTATACTATAATTTGGATTATTTATTAGAGTTTGCCTCAAAGCAAAGAAGCTTTGTTTATACTGGTTCAAGATTATTTGGCGGACAAAAAGAGGAAATTATACTTAAACGACAAGGGGAAATCGATATTTTCGAAAAATTAAAATGGGAAAAAGAATTACTTGGTATTTATATTTCGGATCATCCAATTAAACTTATCAAAAATAACAACTTTATGAAAATAAAAGACATTAAAAAATATAAAGAAGAAATTAAAGTAAAAATTGTAGGGGTTATTAACAAAATAAAAAGAGTTATTACAAAAAATAACGAAATTCTTCTTTATGTAGAAATAGAGGATCATACTGATAATATAGAAGTTTTAGTTTTACCTGAGCTATACAACTCTACACCTATGATTTGGCAAGAAGGAAAAATTATCTCAGTCATTGGAATATATAATCCAATAAAGAGAGAAGATAGAGTAGTCGCTGAAAAAATTTCTGAAATAAGATGAAAAAGAGATTATTTTTTGCTATTCCTATCACTAAGGGTCTTTATCCTAAAATAGGAAGATTAGAAGATGAAATCGAAAAAAAATTTAAAGTAAATTGGATACCTTTACAAAATTTGCATCTAACTATTTTATTTTTAGGAAATATAGATATAAATTATTTACCAAAAATTTTTGAAATTATAGATAGAGCTTATATAGAAAATAAAGAAATTTTCAAGCCACTTAATTTGAGAGTTAAAAAAATAGATTATGGGCCTCCTGGCAAAAAAAGAATGATCTGGCTATATATAGAAAAAAATGAAAGGCTTAAACTAATTAAAAATATCTTAGAAGAATATTTACAAATAGAAAAAATCCCTTATCAAAAAGAAGAAAGAGAATTTTTACCTCATATAAATTTAGCAAGACTCAAAAATTTTAAAGACTTGCCAGAAATTAAAGAGGATTTGAACTGGGCAATTATCTTAAACGAACTAAATTTATATGAATCTTATTTAGAAAAACCTTTTGCTAGATATGAAATTTTGAAAAGTATCAAACTAACGATTTAAAGATTTTTCATAATGCTCTATTTTAATCAAATTCGATTTTATATCTTTAAAAAACTTTTCTATATTCCAATAGGATTCGTTTGTGTAAAGAGTCAAAAGCAGAATTAAAACTCAAATGTAAAGTTTCTCTTCCTTTAAAAAATTATTCAATTCCCGCGGTTTTCTAATAAACTAATACCTTTTTAACTTCTCAAAAAATCCATTGTAAATTTAGACTTTAGATTGCCCCTAGCCAAATTCAAATTGATATTTCCGACCTGAAAAACTGGTATCCCGCTCTTACCTCAATGTTAACGGAATATATTTTTATTCGATTCTTTATTGGGGTATTTTGTTGAGTTTATTATTCGAGTAAATATTATTATCCGGCTGCTTGATTCAATTAGATGATTCGGCTTTAATTCTAATCTTTTATTCAGATAAAAATTTAAGCGGATCTAAATATCCATAGTTTTGCGGATTATCAGGAGTATATCCATAACATTTTGTTTCTCTACCATAAACAAAACAATTCGCTTCTATCGGAGATTCTAGTGTTGGTTTTGTTTTTATTTCAAAATGTAAATGAATGTCTAAAGGAGAATTTTTATCACAACCATCTTCTCCTATTCTCCAATAATTACATCCATAACCCGTAGCTCCTACTTTTCCTATAACTTCTCCTTTCTTAATAAAATCTCCTTCTTTTAATTTTGGATTAATTTCAGAAAGATGAGCATAAAGAGAGTAAACATTGAAAATATTGCCCGGATGTTTACCGGATAAATTACCCGAATTTTGAGCGGATATACGATTCGCATCTGGGTATATCTTCCGGTTTATATCCGAATAGTTAAAACTGTGTTCAACAATAACTACATTTCCCAATCCATGATCATTTTCTCCATTTTTTACAATTTTGACAACTTTACCGTCAAAAATATTATAAACATTCAAATCTTTAGCATCTAGTAATGGAGCTAAATCTATTCCTGCATGTTGAATATAATCTATTCTTCTATCTTCAGAAAATGTCCATCGATTACGGATAGGGTTGTTAAATCTTTGTCTAATAAAAAATTCTTTTAAATTAACAGGGAAAACAAATCTAGGATTTATTTTTAAACTATCTAAGGTTTTATAAGAAACAATTAAATCTCCTGGTTTTGCTAAATTAAAAAATTTCTTAGCGTATTCTGTTTCCAATCTTATGCAACCACCAGAGAAACTTGAACTTACCTTTCTACCATCCAAATAATAAGGAATTTCATGAATAAAAAAATCTTCATACATTTGAACAGCATAATTCATATAAACAGGGAATAATGAAGAAATGTGTTTCTCTTTTTTAACTCCAATCCTAAAATATCCAGTAGGTGTTTGGTACCATTTGCCCTCAGGAGCTTGATAAGCTATTGGAATAATTTCTTTTAATTTACAATTTTCAAAAAAATAAATTAAGTTTTTAGATAAATTTAATTCCCAAACCCTTTTTCCACATATTTTAGGTTTTATTGAATTTGAATTAGAAAAAATATTAGTAACAATAAAATTATCTTGAAAATCAAAAATATAATTTTTAGGTATGAAAAAGCCTAAAATTACAATGACAAAAATTAATAGTAGCAAAATAACAAGGGTTATTAAGACGCCATTTTTCATTTCTGGACTTATTTATACAATTCTAAATATTTCTTTTTTAAATAGTTAATAAATGGTCGTGTATCAAAATTTTTATGACAAACTTTATAAATTAAATCTTTTGAAGTATAAGTACTTCCAAATTTATGGATATTCTCTTTAAACCACTCTTGTAGTATATTTATTCCTTTTTCCTTTTCTAAAACAGTTTCTAAATCGCCTAAATCTTTTTCTATACTTTCTAACCACATACCTGTCAAAAAAGTTCCTAAAGAATATGTTGGGAAATAACCAATAGCTCCCATTGACCAATGAATATCTTGCAAAATTCCTTCTTTATAAGTTTTTGGTTTTATTCCTAAATATGTTTTCATAAATTCGTTCCAATATTCTGGTGCTTCTTCTATTTTCACTTTATTTTCCAAAATCATTTTCTCTAATTCAAATCTTAAAATTATATGGAAATGATATGTAATTTCATCAGATTCAACTCTGATAAATTCTGGTCTTATTAAATTGAAATAAATATAAAAGTCTTTAAATTTATATTTCTTTAAAAATAAAAGGTGTTTTTTGCAAAGAGGCCATATTTTTCTTAAAAAGGCTATATTCCTACCAACTATATTTTCCCAGAATCTTGATTGAGATTCATGTAAGCCATAAGAGGTACCTCTTTGAAGTGGAGTAAATTTTAATTCAGGATCAATATTAAGCTCATATAAAGAATGTCCAAATTCATGAATAGTAGCTGATAAGCTTCTTCTAAAATCTTTTTTATGATACCAAGTGGTTATTCTTACATCATTTAAAGAAATACTTTCTTCAAAAGGATGCGGAGCAATATCTAATCGTGATCTTTCTTGATCAAAGTTTAAAATTTTTAGAACTTCAAAATTTACTTTTTCCATATCTTCTTTTTGATATTTTTCTTTTTCTAAAGGATGCTTGTCTATATAGTTTTTTGATAATTTTATTTCTTCAAATAATTTTTTAAGTTCATCTTTGATACTATTAAAAAAGTTTTCAAAATCTTTTGTAGTCCAACTTTCTTCATATAAATCAATCAAAGCATCATAGGGATGTTCTTTATATCCTAAATATTCTGCTTGTTTTTTAACTAAATCGAAAATTTTTTTAAGATAAGGTAAGAATTCTTTGAAATTATTATTTTCCTTAGCATTTTTCCAGGCTATTTGAGCTTTATTAGTGGTTTCATTAAACTCTTCAATAAATTTATCTGGTAATTTTGATAGTATTCTTATTCTCTTTTTAAGGATTCTTATAACTGCTTTTTCATAATCATTTAAATTTTTTTCTTTTTCTGCTTTATTAATTAATTTAGCAAATTCTTTATCTAACATTAATTTTTTAATCAAAACATCAGCTTTACCTAAAATTATTCCTCGATCTTCAGCAGCTTTTTGTGGCATATAAGTATTTAAATCCCAAGCTGCAAGAGCAGACAATCTTTGAATTGCATCAATTGTTTTATATCTTTCTAAAATTTCTCTAATTAATTTATTCCTAAATTTCATTTTAGATAATTATAAAATTTTTCCTTTTCCTATTTCAATATACAAGAATTCTTTATCAGGAAATTTACTTTTAATTGTATTAAATACCTTAAAATCAAATATTCCTGAGCCAATATAAAACACTCGCTTGCTATTTTCTATTAAATTTAATAACCTTTCATTTATTTCTGAAGATAACTTAAATTGCGTAATAAAATTAATACCTCCTTCTTCAAACTTTTTAACTAGTTTTTCAGGAACAAAAGGAAAATAATTTTTTGTAGACGAAACAAATCTACTGGTAAATAGTGCTATTTTTATTCCTTTTTTAGCTAACCTTTTTAAAGTCAATATATAACTAATAGGTATTGAATGTTTTTTAATAAATTGTTTAAACTTTTCTTTAGAAATAAATGCATATAATAAACCTTTAGCAAGAATTTTTACATCTATATCTAATAAAACTCCATCAATATCTAAAATTAATAAATCTTTTTCCGTTAATTTATCCTTTAGAGTCTCTATAGCTTCTTTAAAATTTTCAAAAAATAATATTTCTGGTTTTTTAATCCTTTCTTTTTTGAACATTTTTATTTTATTATTTCAACTACTTTATTAACCGGTAATGGAGAAGTAATAATTTTGACTGTTTTAGTTTTCACAATAGACGGTAATTCTTCTTTTCCTATAATTTTATCATCATCTAACCAATAAACTTCTAAATCAACAAAAGTATTTTTATTCCAAAAACTTCTTATTTGCTTATCAGGAAAAATAAAAATCATACCATCATAATCAATTGGCTTTTTCACAAACATTAAGCCTTTTTGCCATTCTTCCGGAGTTTTAGCTTCCCGAAACAAATAAATTTTTTTATCTAGTTCATAAGGCACTAATCTTTCGCTCATATTTTCTATCTGAAAATTATTATTTAAATAAAATTTTCTAAAATAAATATTTTGTATAATAGGAATCAAGTCTGCGTTAGTCTGCGTATAGTCCGCGTTAGTCCGCGTCTTTGTTATTCTGCCTAGTGTGTGTTCAGTTTGCTTGGTCTGCGTCCTTATATAAACCTCAACTCCACCGCCAATCATCGTTTCTTTAGAAAAATTTTGATCAAAAATAAAATTCCCTAAAGAATAAAAAATAAACTTATCTTTATATTTTTCAATATTTTGAATAATATGTGGATGATGACCAATAACTAAATCAGCTCCAGAATCAATTGCTATCTTTGCTATTTTTCTTTGTCTTTCATTAGCTATTTTTTTATATTCTTCTCCCCAGTGAAAACTAACAATTAAAACATCAACTTTTTCTTTTGCTTTTTTAATAATTTCACTTAAATTACTATTCACAATAGCTATACCAATTTTTCCTTCTTTAACTTCTAAATGTTTTAAAAAATCAGAAAAACCTAAAAATCCTATTTTTACTCCTTCTTTTTCAATAATTAGAGGTTCATAAGAATTCCCAAAATATTTTATATTATTTTTCTCTAAATTTTTTAAAGTATCTTCAAAAGCTACTTTCCCATAATCAAAAATATGATTATTTGCTAAATTAACAATATTTATATTTGCTTTGCTTAAAGCTTCAGCAACTTCTGGTTTCATTCTAAATGAATATTTACTACCTACTTTCACTCCTTTGTCAGAAATAGGACCTTCTAAATTAGCAATAACATAATCGAAAGTTTTTAAATAATTAAGAATTTTTTCGAATGGATAAATATATTCTTTGTTTAATTTTTTTATCCTTTTCTCAACATATCTTGTCATCATTACATCACCGACAAAAAGAAGTTTTATCTCATAATCTTTGTAAAAAATATTAGAATGCAAATAGGTTGTTTGAAAATTTCCTTTTTCTATACATAAATACAAAATTCCTAAGAAAATAGAAAGTATTATTAAAGCATAAAAAAATCGCTTTTTATCCTTTATATCCAATAATAGCATAATCGGGATTTTTAATTAATATAATGAAGTTTGATAAAAACATAAAAAGTAGAGAGAGCAGAAAAATAATATGAATTTCAATAGGTGCTTGGTATTCTAATAAGATTAATTCTCCTATTATAGATAACAAAAATCCATTCCCCATCTTGGCTCCAAGACTAATAAAAAATAATTCTTTTCTATTATCATCTTCTTTATAAAGTTTGTACACTAGAAAAAAGATTATTGATATATAAATAAAAAGCAATGATAAGATTAACAAATTTTTAAGAGGAAAAATTAAAAGAACCATAGCTGATCCTAAAAATATTGATATAAAACTAAGTGCGCAAACAAATTTTTTACCATATACAAGTAGTAAAGTTTTTTTACCATAAAGGGCATCACCTTTTCTATCACGAAAATCTTTTAGAATTATCCTACCAAAAAACATTAATAAAATTCCTATAATAAAAATAATTTCTTGACTAAAAATTGTAGAATTAGAAGCTATTACTCCGAGAGAGTAAGGAATAAGAACGTATGCTAAGGAAAGAGTAATTGGTGCTAAATAAGGTTTATAAGAAAATTTAAAAGGTGGTAAAGAATATAAGTAATTAATTATTAAAGAAAAAACTAATACTGTCAATATTTTGAGGTTTGTTAATAATCCTATTAATAAAACAATAGCTACTGCTATCATATGTACCAAATACATTTCTTTTTCTGTAGCTTCTCCAGTAACAAGTGGCCTTTCTTTATTAGTAGGGTGATTAATTTTATCAATCTCTTTGTCTACTATATCATTTATTGTAGTAGCTGCCACATAACTTGAAAAAAGAGCAATAGGTATCAAAAAATAATTTATATTAGGATTTAGTATTTTCTGATGAAAGGTTATCCCCAAAAGAAAAAACATTAAAAGAGTAATAGCTACTCTATAACGAAGCATCAAAAAGAAAATTTTAAAAAGTTTGAGCATATATAAAGATTTATTTCATAAGCGATGATGTTTTTATCGGCCAAGTAGAAAGTAGTACCAAAAAATAAACGACCCAAATAAAATGGTATACTCCTAAAAGAATTACTCCTATCCAGAAAAAAGAGGCCAAGATTGTGCTATCTCTTATAATCGATATCTGATCAGTTAATGATTTAAAAGTTCTATTAGTGAAGTATATGGCCGCAACAAGACATATTGCTATCAGAAAACTATAAAAAGTAGGGGTAATAAGTAAAGTAAAATATTCTAATATCCCTATTGCACATATATAATTTATTGCAGGCAAAAGGCAAAAAAGGAAAAGCAATGTATAATTTAAATTAAATACTAATATTAGAACGAGGTTTATTATTAAAAATAACAATATTGATAATAAAATTTTCAATCTTGTTTGATTGTGTTTTTGTTGTTTCTCTCTTTGTTCTAGCTCTATTCCTAAAATGCTCTCTTCTGTGATGCGAGATTTAAATTTTTCATAGATAAATTTAAAAACTAAAAAATATAAGATAAAAGTTATTAGACCTATAAGAGGGATATAAAGATAAGAGAAATCTTTTTCGCCCCAAAAAATAAATTCTATTTTTCGATTTATTGTCCAAACATTAAGCGGAACTAAAATGAATTTAACTATAATTACCAAAATATTGTAAATTAAAGTATATAATACAACTTGCTTCGATAAACTAAGGGTAGATCTAATACCAAAATAAATAAACCAAGAAGTAAGTAGAATAATAACCAAGCCTACGCCTAAAAGCGTTATAATTCCAGGCATTTCTTTAGAAGTATCGAGTTTAGGAATTAAAGAAATTGCTAATATACTTAGTGCAATTACTATAAAAATTTCACAATATAATAGAGTTTTTTTCGAAAGTCTGCCTGTTATTTTACTAATTATGTCAAAAATTCGTGTCATTAAATTGTATTGTTAGACGTTAATATGAATTTTTTTAATATTATATACCAATAATGATAAAATAAATTTATTTTTCATTCAAATTTTCTAAGGTGGGCACCGATAACTAAAGCTAATGAAATAATGGCTAAATTTTTAATTATATATTGTCCTTCGAGAGCTATAAGGGGTAAAGTTTTATTCAGCAGAACTTCAACGAGTGGGGAGGCTGAAGATAAATTTAAAACTTTAAGTAAACCAAAATAGAAAAAAATAATAAAAATAGAAATTTTGCTAAAAGGTTCCCAAATTTTCTTCAAAAATTTAATAATGAGCTCATCAATAAATTTGAACATCATTCAATTAAAGATAAATTTGTCAATTGATTATATTTTCGGATTATTTTTAGATCAAAAGTAAAAAACATAATTTCACAAGTAGGAAAAATAACTAATTTTTTCAGATGCCTAGAAATTGTTTTTAAATTTTTATCTCCTAAACTAGCATGGATATGAAGATAAGGGTGATTTTCTTTTAAAGTTAAATTTCCTACCAAATTTGCTATTTCTAATTGCTTTTTAAATTTAAACCAATCATAATCTTTTTTCTTTTCATTGTATCTCCCAATTTCACATTCTTTGCAAGCCCCAATACCATAAAAAAATCCAGACTTAATTTTATTCTTCTCTGCAAACTTAATTAATGACTCAAAAACTTCTTCATTTAGCTCTATTCTTAAAAGATACTGATTTTTGTTTATTTTTTTTAATAATCATTTATCTACTTTTGGCAGAGTAATTCCTTTTTGGTCTTGATATTTTCCTTTTCTGTCTGCATAGGAAATTTTACAAGGTTCATCAGCTTCTAAAAAGATAACTTGAGCTATTCCTTCATTAGCATAAATTTTTGCTGGAAGAGGAGTGGTATTAGAGATTTCTATAGTCACGTGGCCACACCACATCGGTTCCAGAGGTGTGACATTAACAATAATTCCGCACCTTGCATAACTTGATTTTCCTAAAACAATAGCTAAAACATTTCTTGGAATTCTAAAGTATTCAACTGATCTTGCTAAAACAAACGAATTTGGAGGAATAATACAGAATTTTCCTTTATGTTTTATAAAATAATTTTCTTTAAAATTTTTTGGATCGATTATTTCAGTGGGATAAGCATTATGAAAGATATAAAATTCATCAGCAACTCTCATATCATAACCATAACTTGAAAGACCATAAGAAATTTTTCCTTTACGAACAAGTTTTTCAACAAAAGGCTCAATCATTTTATGCTTTATTGCCATATGTTTTATCCATTCATCATTTTTTATCCCTGCCATAAACTAATTTTAACATAGCTTTAATTATTCTATTGAACTTTTTTCCTCTATCAAATTCATTTTTAAATTTTTCGAAAGAAGCAGAAGCTGGAGAAAACAATATCACAGATGTATGCGAATTCAAAACGGATCTATACGGATCATTTTTATTAGTTCCAATATGTTTAGAATCCGCATTAATCAGTTCTAAAATCCGCATTAATCCGTGGTAAATTGCTTCCCTTAAATCCTCAAAAATATTTTCCTCTATTAAAGGATATTTTATTTTCCTCAGTTCTTCAATTAATTTTTTCGTAGCACTACCATTAATAAGGATTAAATTTTCTGGTTTAATTTCTTTTTTTATTTTCTTAGCTAAATCTTTGAAATCTAAGTTTTTATCAGTTCCTCCAGTAATTAAAATTAAATTTCGCAGACTTTTTCTGGCCCCACGCGAACTTTTTGGACAAATGTATTTTTTAAATCTTTCAATAGCATTAATAGTGGCATCAGGAGATGTCGCTGCTGAGTCATTAACTATTATTAAATTTTTATCTTTATAAATTATTTCTTGTCTAAATTCGGGGGCTTTCAAATTCAAAATAAAATTTTTAAGTTTTTTAATTTTATTTTGAGGATTTTTTATATTTTTAGATTTTAAATAAAGATAAACAGTCAAAAGAACAAAAAGTAAATTATAAAGATTATGTTTTCCATAAATTTCTTTAAATTTTTTTATAGGAAAAATTTGGTGCTCTTTTTGATCTCTTATAAAAACTTTTTCATCTTTAATATAAATTCCTTTCTTTTGTTTTTTCTTTAAAGAAACAAAATAAACTTGACTTTTAGGTTTTAACCTTAAAAAGAAATCCGTCCATTTATTGTCTAAATTTAAAATTAAAAAATCATTTTCTGTTTGATTTTGGAATATCTTTGCTTTTATACTTGCATATTCTTCAAAACTTGAATATCTATTTAAATGATCATTATAAATATTAGTAATTATTGCTATATTGGGAGCTTTATTAAATCCGCGTTTATCCGGGTTGAATTCGCGTTCATGCGTGGTTTCAATATCTCTCCGCGTTAATCCGTGTTTAAATCCGCGTTCATCCGCGGTAGGATAAAACTCCAATTGAAAACAAGAAAGCTCTAAAACAGAAATAGTATCTTCTTTTGTTTTATCTAAAATTTTGAATAAACTTCTTTCTGGCTGATTCCCTCCTAATAACGCAGACTTGGCTGAAGATAACGCAGACTTGGCTGAAGTCTGCATAGTTTGCGTGAAGTCTGAATAGTCTGCATTAATCTGCGTTAAGTCTGCATAGTCTGTGTATTGTTCGCTTTGTCCGCGTTCAGTTTGCAAAATCTGCGTTAATAGTTCATATATCCAAGTTGTTGTCGTTGTTTTTCCTCTTGTTCCTGTAATAGCAATGATATCTCCTTTAGCATATTTAAAAAATAGATAACAATCATTAACTACTTCTTTCCCCTTCTCTTTTGCATATTGTACCCACTCACTTTTATAACTAACTCCAGGATTAAAATAAACAATATCGGACGAATCTATATCTTCAAATCTATGTTTCCCCAAAACATATTTAGCTTTGATCTTTTTCAATTTTTTAATTGATGGCAAAAGTTCTTTTTTAGTTTTTTTATCAGTAATAATAATCTTTGCTCCATTTTTATAAAACCATTTTGCTGCTTCAACTCCACCACCTAAAATACCCAAACCAAAAATTAAAACTTTTTTGCCTTTAAATTTTAATTCTTTTTTCATTTTTTATCTTAAATCTCCTGAACCTTTTAATTTCTTTCTATTTTTTCTATCAAAAACTTTTTCTAAATTTTTCTTAGCTACTTCTTCAAAAGAAATACCTAAATCACTACATAAATTAGCTAAGTACCACAAAATATCTCCTAATTCTAATTTAATCATTTCTAAAAAATCTTTATTTAACTTTCCTTTTTGATCTCTAAAAAGTTTTTTGAACTTTTCAAAAACCTTTCCGGTTTCTCCAGCTAACCCCAATAGTGGATAAATAAATTTCTTTCCTATTTTAGGATAAATAGCGGTTTTTCTTGATAATTTTTGATACTCCTCAAAAGTCATCAAAATTAATTATATTAAAGTTTGGTTATCCTTAATCTTTCTAATAGTTCATCTGGATCTATTTTCATTTTAGGCAATTTAGGCCAGGTATCTAATTTATCATTTTTAAATCTAGGAAAAAGATGGAAATGAAAATGAAAGACAGATTGCTGTCCATCTTTGCCACTTGCATGAAGCAAATTTGCTCCAGTAGCACCAGTTTTCTTTCTGTAAGCTAAAGTTAATTTTTTAGCTGTAATTATAAGTTTCGATAATAACTTTTCTGGAATATCATAAAGGTCTTTATAATGCTTTTAGGAACTATTAGGGTGTGTCCATAAACTTGTATTGTTTTAGGCAAAAAGCAAATAACATCTTTATCTTCATAAATAATTCTTGCTGGTTCCTTTCCTTTTATTATTTTGCAAAATATACAATTTCTAATTTCTTATATCAATAGTATAACATTAATTAATATAAAACAAATTAGAAATATTTTAAGCTAATTTAAGCTACCTTATGTTAAAATTTAATTATGAAAAATTTAAAAGTTTGGGATTATAAATTGTCGAAAAACTGGAAACCGAAAAATGATTTTGAATGGCAATGGTATTTGATTAGAAGGATAAATTATGGAGATCTTAAAGGATTAAAAATTGCTCTAATTAAAAAATATTGGAGAAAAATTAAAAAATATTTAACTCCTGGTAAAAGACTTTTATTTGAAAATTTTTTTAAATATTATGGAAATATTAAATAAAATTCAAAAAATTGTTTTAGATATTTTTTCTAGATCAGATTTACCAAAAAAATTTTACTTTACAGGAGGAACTGCTTTAGCTTTTTTTTACTTGAAACACAGAAAGTCAGATGATTTAGATTTTTTTACTGATGAGGATTTTGGGTTAAAAGATATTGAATATTTTATTAATGAATTAAAGAAAAAACTCGGCTTGCCTTTTATAAATGTCAAAAAATTCAATGGCAGATATGAAATAATAATTCAAAATAAAGAATTTTGCCGAATAGATTTTAATAAATTTGAATATAAAGCACTTAAAAAGAAAAATAAATTTAAAAATATCTTTATAGATTCGTTGGAGGATATTTCGGCAAACAAAACATTGTCTCTTTTTGATAGAAATGAACCTAAAGATGTTTTGGATATTTATTTTTTAATCAAAAAAGCTAACCTTAGTTCTAAAAAACTTTTAAAATTAACAGAAAAGAAGTTCGGTTTAAAATTTTCCGAAGATAATTTTTGGGAAGAATGTTTAAAAAAATCTAAAAATATTATTAGACTTAAACCCTATCTTTTAAGTAGAAATCAAAAAATTTTGTTAGAAATAAAAGAATTTTTTGAAAAAGAATCATCTCGTTATTTAAAAAAGATTCTAAAATGAAAATTTTAGTGACAGGTGGAGCAGGTTTTATTGGCAGCAATTTAGTTGACAAATTGATTGATGAAGGTTATAAAGTTTTTATAATTGATAATCTTTCAAGTGGTAAGAAAGAAAATATAAATAAAAAAGCAGTTTTTTATAAAGCAGATATTTGTCATTTGAATAAAATTTTGCATTTATTTAAAGGAATTGATTATGTTTTTCATTTAGCAGCTAATCCAAGAGTTATTTTTTCTGTTGAAAATCCAATTGAAAGTCATAAAGTAAATGTTGATGGTACTTTAAATGTTTTGTATGCAAGTTATAAAAATAGAGTTAAAAGATTAATTTTTGCTTCAAGTTCAGCAGTTTATGGAGATATTAAAAAATTACCATTAAAAGAAAATATAACTCCAAATCCAATTTCTCCTTATGGACTTCATAAATTGATTGGTGAATATTATTGTAAGTTATTTTCAAATATTTATAATTTAGAGACAGTTTGCTTAAGATATTTCAATGTTTATGGACCAAGAATGGATCCATATGGACCTTATGCTTTAGTTATTGGCAAATTTTTAAAACTTAGAAAAGAAAACAAGCCCTTAACAATTTATGGTGACGGAAAACAAACAAGAGATTTTATTTATGTTGATGATGTTGTTAAAGCAAATATTTTAGCAATGAAAAGCAAAAAGGTTGGCAGGGGCGAGGTTATTAATATATGTTCAGGAAAAAATTATTCAATAAATTATATTGCTAATTTAATTGGCGGAAGAAAAATTTATCTTCCAGCAAGAAAAGGCGAAATGAAACATACATTAGGAGATAATTCTCTGGCTAAAAAACTTTTAGGATGGAAACCTGAGATTAGTTTGGAAGAAGGAATTAAAAAATGCGAAGGAATTAATCAATGAAAAAATTATCTATTATTATTCCTTGTTATAATGAAGAAAAAACAATAGAAGAGTTGTTGAATAAAGTAATAGATGTTGAATTGCCAGAAAATTGGAAGAAAGAAATTATAGTTGTTGATGATGGTTCTACTGATAATACGAAAAATATTTTAAAAAAATATAAAGACAAAGTTAAGATTATATTCAAAAATAAAAATGAAGGCAAGGGAGCTGCTCTTAAGGAGGGCTTAAAACACGTTACAGGAGATTATATTCTTATTCAAGATGCGGATTTAGAATATGACCCTAATGATTATATAAAACTTCTAGAGCCTATTAACAAAAACGAAGCTCAAATAGTTATAAGTGTTAGAAAATTTAACAAATTTAATTTATTTTATTTTGGCGGTAAAATATTAACGAAAATTTTCAATTTATTTTTGGGTTCAAATTTTTCTGATAATGCTACTTGCTATAAATTGTTTCCAAGAAAATTAATTCCTCAAATTTTAAAATATAAAGAAAATGATTTTTCTTTTGATAATGTGTGCTTGAGTTATGAACTTTTTAAATCTGGTTTAAAAATAAAAGAAATTGAAATAAACTACAATCCAAGAAAGGAGGGTAAAAAGATTAAAATAAAAGACGGATTCATTGTTCTATTTAAAATTTTTGATATTTATTCAAAAACAAATAGAGGAGAAAATCTTATAAAAATTTTATCAATTGTGTTAATAATTTTTATTTATGCCTTATTGGCACTTAGTAATATTGATGATCCATTTTTACATATTAGCGAAGATAATAATGGTTTATACGGAGTAGTAGTTATGAATTGGCTAAATAAGGGTATATTGAATTTAAAGTTTGGCATGTACACAAAAGATTTTATAGATAGTAATTTTGACCCAAGCAATTTTTATACTCATCACCCAGCATTCTTTTTAATTCCTACATATATTTTTTACAAAATTTTCGGAATTTCAGAAGCTATAACAAGGTTAAGTGTATTTTTTGTTTATTTAGTCTCTTTAATAATATTTTACTTAGCCTTAATAAAAATATTTAATCAAAAAACTTTGCCTTTACTAATATCTTTGGTATTTGCAATTCTTCCTTCAAGTATATATTACGGAAAATTATTAGAGTTAGCAGTTTTCGGAGTTCCAACAGCGTTAATTACATTCTCTTTGTTTGTTTTTTATAAATTTAAAAGTTCAAAATTAAATTTAGCTTTATTTCTAATATCAATACTAATTGGAGGGTTGACCAATTGGTTTTATTACTTTATGCCTTTATCTATTTGGTTATATGTGGTGTTTTTTGGTGATTTTAAAAAGAATGAAAAAAATAATTTACTAATCTTTATTCCAATTTTTACAATTTTTGCTTTTCTTTTAAATTTCTTACATTTTTATATATTGAAGGGGCCAATTTTTTATGAAGATTTAAAAGATGCCTTTTATTCAAGAACTTGGAATATTCCGTTCATTCCGTGGTTTTTATCTATATGGGGCAGATTAAATCTTAATTTTACGACTTTCTTTTTAGCGACATCTTTCATAGGATTCATTTTATTTATTAAAAATTTCAAAATTTTTCATATACTTTTACCATTAATTTTGTACCCATTATTAATTTTATTTGTTTTTAGACAATGGTCTACTCATCCCTACGGTGTTATATTTTTTTCAGGAGCAATAGCAAGCTTAACAGGGTTAATTTTTTATGAAGGATTTAAGAAAAATACTTTAACAGGGGTAATTTTAGTAATTTTAATATTTTCTTTAGGTTATTACTTCTCTTCTAAGCAAATGGACATTTTTTACAATAAACTTTGGATATTAGGCCCTAAAGATATAGAGTTTTTAAAAATTATTAAAACAAATCTAAAAGATTATGATCTTTGTGAAGCTAGAAATGATATAGGAATAGGTTTTGATGGTATAATTCAGTGGTATACAAGAAAAAATATTTTGAAATCTCCTGAATGTATAAATAAATCAAAAATAGTTTTAATAGGAAATCCGAATTTTGGTAAATTTTATCAAGAAGAATTAAACAATTTTTTAAATAATGGTTACAAATTTCTTGGCTGCTTAGACTTTTGGTGTGTTTTAGAAAAATGAAAGAAGAAATAAAAAAATTTTTAAAATATGGTGTTGGAGGAGGGTTAGCATTTTTAATTACTTTCGTATTAACATATCTTTTAACTGAAAAAATTCATCTTTTTTATTTAATCTCAGCAATAATTGGGTATTTATCAGGATTTTTAATTAATTTTACCTTTCAAGCTTTTATAACTTTTAAAACTAAAACAGAACTTTATTTTCAAAGATTTTTAAAATTTATTTTCTTTCAAATAATTGGATTAACTTTTTATTCTTTTCTATTAGCTTTTTTTACTGAAGTTTTAAATATTTACTATTTGTATTCCTTGATTTTATCTTCTGGTTTAACTTACATTTTAAATTTCTATTTAGCTAAAAATTTTGTTTTTAATTAATTCAATTTTATTTCACTATTATCTTTAATTCTGCTTTCTTTACATTACTTAAGGGCCAATAGGATTCGATAATAAAGTCTTTATCAGCAATAAATTCTACTTTTGTTTTTTGTCCTGGTTTAACTGGTTCAGTTTTGAATTTTTCACTTCTAAAATCTAAACCCCCATAATAGACATTACTTGATCTTACATAGAGATAAAGCTTAACTTTTGCTCCTTTTGTAAATTCCAAGCTTGAAGGATAAAAGCCATAATCATCTGCTTCAACTTTTGCTTCTGTTAATGCTTGTGCTTGAATTGTTGGAGTTTGAAGTGTTGAAGTTCTAGCTGGACATTTTTCTGTTTTTATCCAGCCTTGAGGAATATCGCAAGGAGTTGGAAATTCTTTACATTCTGAAGGATTTTGAGGATTATAAGCAGGAGTAATAACTTGAATGCAGACTCTTGGTGTTGAAGTGACTGGTAATTTTGGTTCAACTGGTTTGGGCATTGGTTGAAATATTGGTTTAGGAAAGCTGGCGACTTTTCTTGCAATCAAAGCATCAATAGAATAATTGTCTTTATCCATAAAGCCATAAACATTAATTTTATCTCCAACTTTAAAATCTTCTAATTTTGCTTTTTGTCTATTTCTTTGAAGTAAAATGGTATCATTTGATATTTGAATAGCTAATTCTTTTTGTGAAATTGGTTTTCTAACATCTAAAGGACATGGCAAGGATTTTTTGCTTTCCTCTGATTCAAAAAGCAAACATTTCCAACCAATGTCTCTAACTACAAAAAAGATAGCTTTAACATTTTGAATTCCTGGATCAAGCAAAATTCTTGTTATCCTTAAATTATTAATTTGCACAATGACATCATCGCTTCTATCTTCATTAGGCAAAATTGGTTTTATAATTTCTGGAGTAATTGGTTTTGTTTCAATATCTTTAGGTAAAGCAGGCTTAACTCCTTTAGGAAGTTCTATTAGCTTTGGCTGTATCAATTTTATTTCAACATCTTCAGGCTTTTGTTCTATTTTCTTTTCCCTTTCTATTGTCTTAATTTCATAACGAGGAGTTTCTGTTGGATATACTCCAGAAACAGCCTGAGCAAAAACAAAATTAACGACTAAGAAAAATATAGAAATAAATAATAATTTTTTCATTTTTTAAAAATTTTTTATTTCGACCTTATCTAAATTATAACATAGATTCAAAAAATAAAAATTACAAATTCAACAACTTTTTAAGCGAAATTTAATTTCTTATTTTCTTAAGAAATTGAGAAATTATTAAAATTGTGTTATAATGATTAATAATAAAAATGAAATTAGCTGGAAAAGAAATTTTTCAGATAGAAAAGATTGCTAAAGCCTTGGCTAATCATCAAAGAATAAAAATTTTATATCTTCTGGAGAATAAAGAAGAAATGTCTTTAGGAGAAATTGTTGATTCTTTTAATAAAGATTATAAAACAATTGCTGAACATTTAAGAAGGCTTGTTTTAGGTGGATTAGTGCATAAAAGAAGAGCTGGAGTTATGGTTTATTTTAGGCTTTCACCGCTTGGAGAAAAAATTTTAAAACTCTTTCCTCAAATGCTTTCCTGATTTTTAATTCAGTAATTTTTAATCAAATTCAATTTCTGATTTTCTTAAGAAATTGAGAAATTAATTTTTTCAATTTCTTCAATAAGAGTAAATTTAAAAAGTGACGGTTAATTTATAAAATAAGTTAAGTTCCTATGTGAATTAGATTTAAATTTTTTAAAACTGGTGCGGGATGAAAAAATTATCATAAATATTTAAAATTTAATTAAATGAAAGTCTTAATAGTTATAACACATGGGAATATAGGAGGGGCAACAAATTTTGTTTTTTATTTAGCAAAAGGATTGAAAGAAAGCGGAATCGAAGTTAAAGTTGGTTTTGGTGAAGGAGAATATTTAAAAGAAAAATTAGAAAAAGGAAAAATTGAATTTGTAAATTTTAAATGGCTAAAAAGAACTCACAATCCTTTATCGAACTTATTTTTTATTTTTGAAATTAAAGAATTTTTGGATAAAGAAAAATTTGATATTTGCCATTTCAACTCAACCAATGCTCTTTTTGGTGGAATTGGAGCAAAAATTTCAAAATCAAAACCAAAAACAGTTTTTACAATTCATGGACTTTCAATTTTAGATCCAAACTACAGAAAAAATCTTTTGTTAAAACCTATTTATTGGTTAATCTTCAAATTTCTATTTTCTTTTGTTGATGTTCTTGTTTTCGTTTCAAAGAAAAATTTAGAAGATGCAAAAAAATTGAAAATAGTAAAAGATGGAGTTGTAATTTACAATGGGATCCCACAACCTGAATTTTTAGAAAGAGAAATTGCTAGAAAATTCTTTGAAGAACAAACAAAAATTAATTTAGAAAACAAATTTTTAATTGGATCTATTGGAAGGTTAGATTACCAAAAAAATTACGAATTTTTAATTAAAGTTTTTCCTGAAGTTTTAAAAATAAAACCTGAAGCAATCGCAACTATTATTGGTGAAGGACCAGAAAGAAAAAAATTAGAGAATTTAATTGAAAAGTTAAATTTAAAAGAAAAAATATTTTTAATAGGTGAATTAAAAGATGCCTCAAAATATTTAAAAGCCTTTGATTTATTCATTTTACCCTCTCGCTATGAAGGTTTATCAATTACTTTAATTGAAACTCTTTTTGCTCAAATTCCGATTTTGGTTTCTGATGTCGGTGGAAATAAAGAAATTGTTGGGAAAGATTTTGTTTTTGAATTAAATAATAAAACTGATTTTCTTTTAAAATTCAAAATGATATTAGAATCTTCTCAAAAGATACCAGAAAAAGATGAATTTACTTTATCATCTATGATTTCGAATTATTTACAACTTTTTGAAAAACTTCAAAAACCTTCTCAACTTTAATTCCCTTAACTAATTTTTCATCATAATCTCTTCTATAAAAAGCTTCTTTCAAATACGGATTTATAATTTTTTCCATTCTATTGTAGTCATAAATTTCCCAAGGACTGGTACACAAAAATAAAGCAATTATTCTTTTTCTTAAATACAAACCAAGGTGCATTGCTAATGTATCCCCGCAAATTAAAATATTAGCTTTATCTATGTCTTTCATATAATCAATTAAACTTCTTCTTTGTTTTAGATAAAAAACTTTATAACCTGCTTTTTCTATTTTCCTTTTCAATTCATCATAATAAGGCCAAACTTTCATTGGCCAAACTTTTCCGGCTCGTTTTTCTATTGCTACAATGATTTCTTTTGTTTTTGAAGGTCTAATTCTGTAATTTAACCAATATTCTTCTCCTTTAAATTTCTTCCTAATCATTTCAAACAAAATTTCTTGATAACTTTTTCTATTTTTCCATTTCAGTAAATCTGCTTTTTCTTTTCCATATTTTGAAATTAAACTCATATCGTACCATTTTCTACTTTCTTTTGTATAAGAAATTTTGGTTTCTTTAAAATCAAAATAAACTCCAATCAATTTTTTTGTTTTTAATTTGCTTAATCTTTTTGCTAAATTTTCATCTTCTTCTAAATTTAAAATTAAATCAAAATCTAAATTTCTTAAAATATTAATCCTTTCCGGAGTCAAAACTCTTAAATTTTTAATTTTTGGCAAAATCTCTAAAGCTTCCTTTGAGGTTATCCAAAAAATATTTCCTTTTAAAACTCTCAAAATAGAAGTTGTCCTTACTACATCGCCCAAGGCGCCAATTTTACAAATTAGAATATTTTTCATAATAAAAAATCGCTTTTTTCATAATATTCGACCATTTATATTTTTCGCCAATTTCTTTTGATTTTTCCCCCATTTTCAAAATCAAATCTCTATTTCGATAAAAAATTTTAATTTTTTCTGCTAAATCTAAATAGTCATCAATCTCAATTAAAAAACCATTTTCTCCACTTTTAACATATTCATTGAAAGAACCTACATTAGTTGCAATTATAGGTATGCCATAAGCTAAAGCTGTGCTAATTATACCTGACTGACTTGCTTTTTTGTAAGGAGCTACTAAGATATCACACTCTTTAATTAACTCGCAAAGTTCTTCGTTTGAAATCCAATAGTTTTTAAAAATAATACCAATCTCTTTAATTTTATTTTCTAAATCTTTATCAATTTTCCCTCTTCCAGCAATTGTTAATTTAACTTTCAAATTTTGTTTTTTTAAAATTTCGTAAGCTCTTACTAAAATATCTATCCCCTTGTAATTTTCTAATCTTCCAAAAAACAAAACATCTAAACTTTCTTTATTTAGATTAAATTTTTTCTCAAGTTTAGGACAAAGATCGCTATGAATTCCCAGGGGTAAAACTTCAACGGTTTTATTTGAAACATATCTTTTTATACTTTCTTTCATAAAATTGCTGTAGGCTAAAATTAAATCTGCATTTTTAACAAAAAATTTTTCAAAAAAATTCATCAAAAATACGGGTTCTTCTTTGGGTTCAAATGGGTTATCGTGCACTCCGTAAAAAATTTTATATTTAAAAATAGAACGAAACAAATAAACAAAAAAACACCAAATATGAAAGTGGGTTATATGAACAATATCAGGTTTAATTTTTCTTAAAATTTGAATTAACTTTATCCATCTAAAAAGCAGAAAGGTGTTTACTAAAAAACTAAAATAGTTTGAAGCAAAAGTTTTTATTTTAATAACTTTTCTGTATTCTGAATCTGTAAATTTATCGCTTAGCTCATTCCCTTCAGAAATTAAAATATAATGAAAAAATTTATTTTCAACCAAACCATTCGACATTTCTAAGGCATCAATTGCTCCACCACCAAATTTTTGTAAAGATAATAAAAAAACATTTTTTTTCATCTTATGACAAAACGAATTTATTAAAAATAAACCTTTATACCAATATAAAAATATTATATCCCCCTTCTCAATAAGTCAAGAAGTTAAGATTATATTCAACTAATATTATTTCTTACGTTAGTAGTTGGTATATTCTTTATTAATTTTATCGCGAGCATCAACTCATTGCGAAATTTTAATTTATATATTTGTATTTTTGCAAGACCTTTTATTTTTTTTATATGTTGCCAAAGAATATAAATCAATTGCCAAAAATTGCTAGGAAAACTTGAAAATATATATAACATCAAAATTATCGGACTTTTTTTCATTTTTAATGATTTAATTAGTATTTTTTTGGCTTCAGCATTTTTATTAATTAGACAATAATTTACCGCTAAATGGGATTGCCAATATGAAATTAAATTCTTGATTTCTTTATAATTTATATCCTCATACATTTTATACTTTTCTAAAAGAGATTTATAACGATTTATTATATTGACAATATTACCAGAGCGAGAAGATAGAGATCCTGGATGTCTGACAAAAATAAAAAGCGGTTTCTCAAAAATATAGAAGGTTGAGGATGGTATATTTTTTTTATAAACACTAATTAAAAATTTCATATATAAATCAGCATCTTGCGCCCCTAGCATAGATTTATTTTCATCGAAAAACCCTACTATCTCAAAAAATTTCTTTTTAGCGATAAATCCAGAAAGGGCTCCTATATGAATATCTATTATCTTTTTGCTATTTAAATCTAGCTCAAAACACCATGTGGAAGAGGCTAATAAATTTTTTGTTTCCATAAATTCTATTTGTTCTTCTAATTTATTTGGTAGCCAAATATCATCTTGCTCTAAAAAAGCTACATATTCATACTTAGCCATTTTTATACCAAAATTATAGGCCCAACCTAGACCTTTATTTATAACGCTTTTAAAATACCTTATATCTTTTTCTTTATTTTCTTTTTTAAATTTATTTATTATTTCTTCCACATCATCTTGTGAGCCATCATCTATAATACAAACTTCATAATTATCGTACTTTTGATTTAAGATTGATGGCAAAGAAAAATTTCTTATAAAATCTTTTCCTTTATAATAAGGAATTATTATTGAAACAAAAGGCTTCATTTAAAAATCACCCCTATACCATATCCTTTTTGGTTAATATTTTGTATAAATTCTAAATATTTAAAATTATCTTTAATTTCCGACCAAAATTTTGGGACTAATATACCATATTCTTCTAACCCAGGGTTTATATCATGAAAAGCAATAATTCCTCCTTTTCTAACAAGCGGTGAATACATTTTAAAATCTTTTTTAACTCCTTCATAAGAATGATCGCCATCTATAAAAAGAAGATCTAATTGATCGCCATTTAAAATTTTTCTAACTTCCTCTAATGTTTCATCTTTGTGAGAATTTTTTCTTAATAGATAAATTTTTTGTTTTCCTTTTTTAAATGCTTTATAAATTGGGACTCGCCAAAAAGAATATCCACCTCCAAATGGCCCCCGAGGAAGGTCTATACTAATAATCTTAGCATCATAAGCGCCTATTTGTGAAAACAAAAATAATGTTCCGCCAGCAGCTGTTCCTATTTCTAAAATTATCCTGGGTGCCTTGTTTTTTAACAATTTTAACAGATTTAAAATTTCGTATTTTTTTTGTGTAGGAGCTATAAAATAATAATTCATAGTTTCATCAACTAATTTTTCTAAATCCTGTGTTTTTCTAAAATTTTCTTTAATTTTATTAATTCTAGCAATTGCAATAGGGGAATAAAAAAGGTTAACGCGATTATTAAAAAAACAATAAAATCTGTATAAAAATTTTTTAAATCCTTCTTTTTTTATTATTACTATAGCTCTATTTATTAAACTCATAATATAAAATTTTAATCCATATAATAAGAAATCTTAAATTTACCTGGTGTTTTATTACTTAACACGTCTTCTATTGCATCAATAACTGATTTTACACTAATCTTTTTTATCGAATCTATAGATTTTTTGCCTTTAATAAAAACCCATTTATTTATTTCTTTATATCCATATAGACTATCTGCTCCTAGTTGTGTATTAAGAATTGGACATACTGTAGGCTTTTGAAATGCAATTCCTATATGAATAAATGAAGTGTCATTAGAAATTATTATCTTAGCGTACTTAATAACCAAACATAATTTTTCTAAATTTGTCTTATTAACCAAATTAATGAAATTGCTCCCGAATAGTTCTTCAAATTCTTTAATTTTATTTATTGTTTCATCACTTCCTACAATTACTATTTTTAAATTTTTTTCTTTAAAGATATATTTTCCAACTTCAGCGAAATTTTTTACTGGCCAATTTTTATGCTCACTGCTGCTACCTAAACCAAAGACTGCATATTTTTCAGGTTCCAAATTATACCTTCTCAAAAAATTATTAATAAATTCTGATTCTGTTTTTAGGTCTATTTCTATTTCTGTTTTATAATCTATATCTTTGATTATTCCAATTTCATTAATTTCTATTTGTGGTTTAAGATCTTTAATAATTTGAGAAATAAAATAACTATGTTTAAAAACATCACTAGGAAAAATATTAGATGGCCAATTTTTATCAAAGATAGAGTAAGTTTTTATAAATTTAACTCTTCTCGATAGGCTTCTGATAAAAAATATAGAAATAATTTTGTTAAGAATTTTGTTAAAGTAAGATGGGGGTGTTTCTAAGGGCACATATAAGATTTCTGGCTCTAAAGAAATCCCTAAAATCCATAAAAAATTTTCCCAAAAAGGAAGTAAAACTATTACTTTAGAGAATCCGAAAATTTTAAAATTCGCGGATAATTTTACAAAATAAAAGGGATTAATTTTCGCTTTAGTATAATCAAAATAAAAAATTTCTTTAGCATAAGGGAGTTTCAATCTGTAGGGTAACAAATAATAAACTTCAAAATCATTTAAATATTTTTTTACAACTTCACAAATAACACTTCTTTTAACAACATCTCCAATGCCTCCACCAAAAATAATCAAAATTCTTTTATCTGTTACAGTTAAGGGAAATTTTTTATAGAATTTTAAAATTAAGAGCCCGATTAAAGGAATTAAAGATTTTAATATTAGTTTTAATTTTTCTTTCATTTTTTATCTATTATATAAAAAATAAAATCTTCTTCGCCTATTTTATTTAGTTTATATTTATAATTGGGGTTAAAAGATAATATTAATTGTGGCATTTTTACTTTGTCACTAGGTTCATGATATGCTGAAACTGCTATAACAGGTGAATATTTTTTAATTGTCTCTTTTGCACCATCTAAAACTTTTAATTCATAACCTTCAACATCTATTTTAATAAAATCAATTTTAGGAATTTTATTTTGCATTAAAAACTCATCTAATTTAACGACTTCTATTTCTTCCTCTATAAACTCACCAAAGTTTTGTGAAAATTTATCTGCCACACTACTATCTACTAAGGTACTAACTTCTTTTGATATTGAGAAAATTCTAATTTTTCCTTTTTTATTTTCATTACCTAATGCAAGTTTAAAAACTTCTATGTTTTCGTAATAAGCTGTGTTTTCCTTAAGGATTTTAAATGTTTCGCTAGCCGGTTCAAATGCATAAATTTTACCACTTTTTGCATATTGAGAAGCGAAGATACTAAAAATCCCTATATTAGCTCCAGCATCAATAACATGAGAATCTTCTTTAACGAAATCTTTAACATGATAAGTGTCTTGGATAATAATAGATTTGACCTGAAATAGCACATCATCTCCTTTTACTGGCCCCTTGAATATAATAAAATTGAACCTATTATATTCTTCTCCTACCTTTTTACGATAATATTTTAAAAATTCCTCTCGGATAAAATTTATCATTTTTAAATAAAGTGTATTGTTTTTATTAACAATATAAAGTTTTATATCTTGAAAACTAATTTTTCTTTTGAAAAAAGCTTTCACTACCATAATTAAATTTATTAAAAACATCCTAGCCTTATATACATTAGGAGTAAACATATAAATAACAAAAATATTAGGTATTAGTTTATTTTTTTCTTCTTCTAAAAAACTTATTAGATCTTTTGTTGTCATTATAATAATTTTATTATGCTCTTTTAGATTTTTGGGAATTTCTTAAATATCTATCCCTTGCTTTTCAATATTATTATCTTTTAAAATTTATTTTATTTTTAACTTAAATATTCTTTTACATTAAAAACCTCTAAGCATTCTTCAATGATTCTTCTAATGTTTAATTTTAATGCATCTTGATTTAATTTTTAAAAACTTTTTTCTAAAATTTTCATTCTCTTAGACTTTTTTAAATACGTAATTGGCTTCAAGCGATGTATCGTTTGCAAATAAATCTTTCCTATTTACACTAACCAAATTACCATCATTGTCTATTCTAAATATCTTATATCCATTATTCAATAAAATGTCTATAGCTTCTCTATGCAAATCATCTGGGATAAATTCTATTATTATTGTTGGACTACATTCTTGAAGTAATTTTAAAGCGCCTTTTAAATCAAGAGGTTCTCCTCCTTCAACATCTATTTTCATTATTGTCGGTGGTTTATGGTTTGAGATATAATCATCCAGAGTAGAGTTGTTTTAACTTTTATAACCTTATATTTTAAGAAATGCTGGTGCTTTATTAAAGAACTACCACCCGATTGCCCTCCTATTTCTCTATCAAAAAATTCTGTTTCTCCAATTTTATCAGATAAGGCCATTTCATTCAAAAACGTGTTTTTATAAATATCTAACCTAGAGTTTTCTCTCAACAATTTAAAAATCTTAGGGCTAGGTTCGAAAGCATGAATTTTTCCTTTAGTAATAAATTCTTGAGCTAAAAGGGTATAAAAACCATAATTGGAACCAATATCGTAAAAAGTATCATCATCTTTGAAGTTTTTAATTAAAAGCTTAATTATTTTAATTTCTTCACCATATAAAGTATTGAAAAAATATAATGCTGAAGCATCTTGCTCTGCTAAATATACGTAAATATCTCTCCCCAAAAAGTTTTAACTTTTTTCTTAAAATCCATACCCAAAACATTTTTCATTAAAATAGCCAAAGCTTTTAGAAAGGCTTTTTCTCTAACCATAAAAGCGCGAATTATTCTTGTATCTAAATATTTTAAATATATGTTAATTCTTGGTTCTATTTCACTTAACAAACTTAAAAATTTTTCTTTTTTATCCATTTTTAAAAACATCTAAATATTTTTCTGCGACTTTTTTAATATCTAATTTTAATGCATCTTGTTTTAACTTTTCGCCAATTTCTTTTCTAAAATTTTCATCTTCAATTAACTGCTTTGTATAATTTATAAATTCTTCTTCGTTACTTGCTACTAAAATATCTTTTCCAAATTCTTCGATGTAAATATCTCTAAAAATTATAACTGGCAAACCAGCTGCCATTGCTTCCAAAACTACTATTCCAAATCCCTCTTTCAACGATGGATAAAGAAAAATATCGCTTGCTTTCAAATAATAAGGAATTTCATTTGAAGGAATAAAACCTAAAAGCCTTACTTTATCTTCCAACTTTTCCTTTTCTATTTCTTTTTTCAAATTTTCATATTCATCACCATCACCAATAATTAAAATATAAAAATCATCTCTTTTTATCTCCTTTACTACTTTTATTAAAAACTTTTGATTTTTAAAAGAAGCCAACCTTCCTACACAAATTCCCAAAATACCATCTGGCAAATTTAGTTTTTTTCTTAATTCCTCTTTAGTTTCTTTAATTTCAAATCTTTTTGTATCAATTCCGTTTGGAATAGTTAAAATTTTTTCTTTTATTTCTGGAAAAACACTTTTTAAAGAATCGGCAGTTGCAGAAGAAACAGCAATTATTTTTCCATACTTTCTCAAAAACCAAAGATAAATTTTTCTTATTAAAAAATTCTCTTTTTGCTTTTGGAAATGGTGTACATAAAAAATTTTAGGCTTTGTTTTTAAAAATAAAACCGACAAAGGGGCTAAAAACACAGCTGGAAAACCATTTGAAAGTAGAATATCGGGCTTTTCTTTTTGAATTAATTTCTTTAATTTAGAAACTTGAGATAGTAACTTGAAAAATAAAAGCAAATACTCCTTTCTTGTTGGAGTTTGTTTAAATTCAATATTAGTTAAATTGAAATACTTAACATTTTCTTCGTTTAAAAATTTTTCAAATTCTGAAGACTTATTCAAGCAAATAATTTCATATTCTATCCCCTTTTCTCTAAAAACTTTTGCCTGATCCAAAAGTAATCTTTCACCTCCGCCAAATTTTACTGGTGAAATTAAAGATAAGATTCTCATATAAATAAATTTTTTCCGACAACACCTAAACTAATAATGCCAATTTTCTTCATTTCTTCATTAAGATAATTTTAAAATAATTTTATATCAACAGTTTGTAAAATGGTAAAAATTTTATTATGGTTTTATTTGATTTTATTTCACTATCCAAAGATAAATTTATTACCCATGCTTCCTTGGGATGATATTTGTCAATAAAACTTCTCAATGACCTTTCAACTAAAGGTTCTTTTAGTTTTTTGTATTTTGTTTCTATCGGAATAACTTCTTTACCAAAATCAATAACAAAATCAACTCTGCTTTATCTTTTGTTCGCCAAAAGTGAATTTCTGCTCCTGTAAATCTAAATTTTTCTTTCAAGATATTAAAAACGAAATTTTGGAAAAGAAAGCCTATGTCAGCTGAATATTCAATTTTACCAAAAACACCTGAAGCATAATTTCTTAAACCTAGATCATAAAAATATATTATTGGTGACTTTGTAATTTCTTTTCTGATGTTTTTAAAATAAGGAGTTAATTTATGTACAACAAAAGTTTTTTCTGCATACCAAAGATAATTTTTAATTGTTGGAAGAGATATCCCTAAAGCTGAAGATAATTCTATAATTAATTAATCTACCAATTTGGCCGGCTAAAATCTTTATCAAAGAACTGAAAAAATCAATTCTTTCTGATTTAATTAAATATGAAATATCTTTCTCTAAATAGCTTCTATAAATTTCATCAATGATTTTTATTTTCTCGCTCAATTTTTCCTCAAAAATTATTCTTGGATAACCACCAAAATTTAAATATTCATTAAGCAAATTCTCGATTTTTGTTTTTTCTATTTCAAAGAATCCTTCGAGTTTTTTTCGTACTGATAATTAGTTTTAAAATTAACAAATTCTTTAAAGGAAACTGGGTTTAATTCAAAGATTCTTTTTCTGCCAACTAAAGAATCGTGAATTTTTTCTTTTAATTCTAAGCTACCCGAACCAGGAACAATGAATTTATAAGGTAAATTTAGATCATATATTCCTTTAAGAAAAATTCCAGCATTTTCCTTTCTTTGAATTTCATCAATAAAAACATAGCCCCTTTCTTTACCAAATTCTAAATTTATTTTTTTATTAGAGCTTCTTAGGAAACAAAATATTGTTTGTCTACTTCAATATCAAGATTTAAAAATAACGTTTTTTTCACCTTGCTTTTCTAAATACTCTTTTAATAAAAGCATCAACGTGGTTTTCCCAACCTGCCTGGGGCCGATAATCAAAGAAATTTCTTTTGCTGAAAGATGATTTTTAAGTTCTTCAAATAAATCCCTTTTGATTATAACCATACTTATATTTTAACCCGAGAATTTTGAAAGTCAAGTTTGAAAAATTTCGTCATAAATTAATAAAAATTTTATTTTTCAGATTTTAGAGTATTATATAAAATTTTTAAATATTCTAAAACCTTCGGAAGTTCGCAATAAATTTTGTCAGCCAGGCTTTCACTATAAAGATGGGTAGCTTGACTTAGAAGATCAACTATTTTTATCCAATAATCGTCATAATCAATAACACCTTGAGACAAGGCCCCTCGAAAACATTTTTTTAGGTGATCTACAAATTATTCCTTATATATTCTTCTAACTTCTAAATAAGTTTTTAAAGTTTTCCATCCTTTAGAAATTCAATTTCTTTTTAGCCATAATTTAATTTTATCAGATTTTCTGAATTCTTCTAAAAAATATAAAAGCCGATATTAAAAGATTACATTTACAAGTAGTTATAGTTAAAAAACTATACGGATAAAAACTATTAATTATAATTTTCTCGTTTTTATAAATATTTCAATAAATTTTCTTCGATTTTATCCCAATTAACAACGTGCCACCAAGCTTCAATATATTCAGCGCGTCTGTTTTGATATTTTAGATAATAAGCATGTTCCCAAACATCAAGCCCCATAATAGGAATATCTCCATTCATTAAGGGATTATCTTGATTTAACATTGAGTAAACTTTTAATTTTTTATCAGAAGTTATAACTAGCCAAGCCCAGCCAGAACCAAAATGTTTAATTGCTGTTTCAGAAAATAATTTTTTAAATTCTTCAAAGCTTCCAAAATTCCTTTCAATTTCTTCTTTTAATTTTCCTTTTGGCTGGCCTCCTCCGTTTGGCTTCATTATCTCCCAAAACAAAGAATGATTATAGTGCCCTCCACCATTGTTTCTTACTGCAGTTCTTATTTCTTCAGGAAGTTGATTTAAATTTCTTAATATTTCTTCAAGTTCTAAATTATGAAACTCTGGATATTTTTCTAAAGCAGAATTTAAATTGTTAATATAAGCTTGATGATGCTTAGTATGATGAATCTCCATTGTCGTCTTATCAATATAAGGCTCTAAACCGTCATAAGGATAAGGAAGTTGTGGTAAAGAATATGGGTATTTCATTATTATTATTCAAGAATTAGATTATTACCCGAATTATGACCGAATATTTTACCCGAATCGGGATCGAATTTTGTGTTACTACCCGAACGTGGACCGAATATATTTTCATTACCCGAATGCTGACCGAATTTATCACCCGAATTTGCACCGAATATTCGGTTATTATTCGGGTAGTTTATTCGGTTGATTATTCGGGTAGATATTATTCGGTCGTTCAATTCGGGTAATTTATTCGGTCGGTTATTCGGGTAAATATTGTAGGCGTTAATCTGCGTTTATTAATTTTTACGACCTTAATTTCCTCATATAAAATTTTAATTCTTCAAACAAATTTTTCAAAAATTCTTTATAATTTTCTTTTTCATTTTCAAAATTTATTATATTAGAGAAATAAACTGCATTTCTAAGTGGGACCATCATAAATTCAATTAAAACAAGCCTTAAGCTTTCAACCATTCTAGAGCCACCTAATTTACCTACAGAAACTCCACATATACCAACAGGCTTATAATTAAATTCTTCATAAAATTCATCAAGAAAAAGTTTGAGTTCTCCTGGAAAAGAATGATTATATTCTGGAGAAACAATAATAAAGCCATCTAAACTATTTAAAATTTCTGACATTTTATTTCTTTTTTCTTCACTCATTCCACCAGTGTAAGGTTTATCAAGCCAATCTTTAACTTTTATATATTCAACTTCAAAACCGAAATTTTTTGCTTCTTCAAAAACAAAATTTGCAATCTTTTCAGAATTAGCTCCTTCTCTTCCTGTTCCAAAAATTATTCCTATTTTCATATTTTTGTATTATACCATAAAAATCAAATTGGCAACTTTACATAAAAAGTACTACCTTTACCAGGGCCTTCAGATTCTGCCCAAATTTCTCCTTTATGCGCTTTAATAAATTCTTTAGCAATATACAAGCCTAAACCACTACCAGCAATTTTTCTATCAATTTTCCCTCTTTCAAATCCTTCAAATATTTTTTCTAAATAATCTTTTTCTATACCCCTACCAGAATCTTGAACTTTTATTAAAACATAGCCATTTTCCTCTTTAACAGAAATTTTTACAAATCCAGAATCTGTATATTTTATCGCATTATCTACCAAGTTTGTAATAACTTGTTTTAATTTTTCTTCATCTACTTTAATTACAATATTTTCTTTTTCTATATCTAAAACAAATTCTAATTTTTTCTCTTCTGCTCTTATTTTATAAAAATCATAAACAAATCGAACCACTTGAACTATATTGATGTTTTCGAAATTATATTCCATTCTTCCTTCTTCAATTTTTCTATAATCTAACAAATTATTAACAAGATTTATCTCTTCATTAATGTTCCGATAAATTTTTAACAAAACTTCTTTTGCTTTATCTTGAATTTCTCCATAATATCCTTGAATTAAAAGTTCTAAAAATCCTCTAATATTAACCATTGGTGATCTTATTTGGTGAGAGGCTATTGATAAAAATTCCGCCCTTATTTTATTCAATCTTTCTAACTCCTTATTAAGTTCCTCCAGTTTTTCTCTCTGTTCAACTTCTAACAAAACATATCTTATAAGTAAAATCCCTAAAACCAAACTAATAATAAACGATATTAAGTTAATTTGAATTTCTTCTTTTTGAAAAGATTCTATCATTCTAAAAAGAGAAAAGTACCATAGTAAAAATACTAAAATTTCTGCTGTTATTATTGGTATATTGAACAATCTGTATTTAAAAATAGCTATGGCGAAACAAATAATACCTACAAAAGTAAAAAGAGGACCTAACCAGGTATAATTATAAATTTTAAAATAAGGAAAAATAAGATCAACAATTAAAGCTGGTATAGAAGATAAAACAATCCCGATGAAAATTAAAATATTTTGAATTTGGTTTAAATACCCTTTTATGAGAAATAAATTTCTAAATAAGATGAAGTAGCATAGCAAAAATAAAAAAATTATTAAAAAACTATAAATGAGGTAAAGACTACCTAACTCATAACTAATACCTATTGCCTCACTTACTATAGTTTTCGTAAATATTATTAGATAAATAAAAAGGATTGTAACGATTACTAAAAATACTTCTATATCTTTTAAGATAGTGATATTATAAAACCTAGAAATGAAAAAATATAGAAACAATGGAATTAATAATCCAAAAGAATGAGTGAGTTTTAACCAGATATATCTATCGCTAAAAATTAGATTGTAATGGAACCCTAAAATTGAGATAGTCCATAAAGAAGTTGATATCATAAAGAGCCCATAAAATATACTAGGAATATCTTTATATCTTTTAAGAATGACACTAGAGCTTAGAGTAAAAAGAGATAAAGCTAATGAACTAATTGTTAAAACCTTCCAATCTATTAACATTTAATATTAATAATTTTAACGCAATTTAGGTATTTTAATTTATTTCAATATTTTAAGAGTTTAAGAAAAATATTGTAAAAAAATAAGTTCTTTATAATAATTTCATTTTCTGATTTTTTATGGAACAAAAGTTTAAAAGAAAATATTTTGTTAAAATAACCCTCTATATCATCCAAAAAATAGTAGATAGGTATTACAGGATCATTAGGATCATTAAAGTACTTATATAAAATTCCATTTTTAGGATATCTTTGTTTGTAATTTTCTATTAAATAAAATGGAACTTTTAAATTTTTCAATTTATAGAATAATTTTGTTTTAATAAAAGCATATCCTGCTTTATAGTTATTTTCCTTGGCATATTTGGCTATTGTATTAAAAATCATCAACATTGTTATATGTCGAGGTAAATAAGTCGAATTTTTAATTTTGTAAGGCGCAACTACTAATCTGCTTATTTCTATTTTTGAATTATTGGGTATTTCTTTCATTTGTTCTGGTTCCTCGAATTCAAAATATAATTGAGTTGGTAAAGGATAGTCTTTTATTACTCTAGCGCTACCTATGATCTTATCATTAACTTTTACAATGAAATAGTCACATTTATTTTGTTTATCATATTCATCTAGATCTAAATTATCTTTTAATTTTTCAGGCTCTATATAGTTTTTTTCTTTGTAGATATTAAATCGTAAGTTAAACATTCCTTTAAGCTCTTCTTGAGTAGTTGGTATTCCCAAAAAAATGGTTATAGGATTGTCTTTATAATTTAAAATCAGCTTATTTAAAATTTTCATTTTATAGCATAATTTAATATCGCCTGATTTGCATATACAAATTCTGTTTCAGATACATATTTAAATTTTGCTTTTATTAAAAGTTCCTTCTGTTCTTCAAAGTCAAACAAGTTCTTTCTATCAAATTGGTGCACTTTTTGGATTTTAAAATTATAATAAAACATTTTGATTGTAGGTATAATTAATTTTATTACGAGATAAATAGTTTTTAATAGACCATCTTTTTCTATGCTCTCTTTAATGCTCGCTAGATATATTTTTAAGGGAGAAAAATTTTTATGAATATTAGATATAACAATTAAACCACCGGGCTTTAAAACTCTTTTAAGTTCCTTAATAACTTCTAATCTTTTTTCTCTAGGGATATTATATATAACATTATTAGAAACTATTTTATCAAAGTAATTATCATCAAATGGAAGAGGTTTTGTTAAATCATGCAAACATACGGTAGCATTAGGATTTTTGTTTTTGTATATCTCTAAGGCTTCTTTTGAAAAATCTAAAGCGATAACTTGAGCAGATTTATTTTCTATTAAGAGTGCTAAATTACCTGTACCTGCACCAGCATCTAAAATTTTTTCTCCTTTTTGTGGATCGAGTATTGATAATATTTTATTTAACAGATCTTTATAGGGAGGCACTATATTTAAAATATCATAAACTTGAAAATATTTACTCCAAAATTCCGGTGGTAATCCTTTTTCTGATATTTCTTTTTTTAGTTCAATTATTTTAATTCTTAAAAATTGTGCTGATTTTTCTAAATCTTTTTCAGGTATTTCGTAAATAGGTTCTCCAAATTTAACTAATAATTTCTTTTTTCTTAAAAATAAATCAAAAAATGTTTTTAAATTTAATTTAAACAGGTGGCCATTAATTAAACCAATAACAGGAACTATAGGAACATTAGTTTGTCGATGTAAAAATACAACACCTATTTTAAATTCTCCTAAATTTTTTTCTTTTATTATTTTACCTTCGGGGAAGATCCAAATTTTTCCATTATTTTTTAAAATCTCTATAGCCTTTTTAAGTTTTTTTTCTAAAGTAATAGTTCTATCCCCTCTCTTAACAGGGATAGATCCATTTATCCTTACATATAAAGCCACAATAGGAGCAAATATTTTTGCAGGATTCCCCTTAAAAAAATTAAAATATTCTTCGGCTGCTATGAAGTGAATAGGCGCAAAATTAAAAGGGAGCGAATATCCATATATAATAGGATCTAACCAATGCTTATGTGGGGCTATAAAAATAACTGCTTTATTTTCAAAATCTTTTAAATTTTCTAATCCAACAACTTTATGATTTAAAAAAATTTTTAGAAATAACCAAATAAATGGATAAAGAATTTGCTGAAAGATTTTTGCTATCATTTTATTGAAAGATTCTTAAAATAATATTATAACATTTAACATTAAAGAAAAAATTAAACCAGAATATGTTAGGGAAAATATTAAAAAGGAAATTAATAATTTTGTAAATAAAATTTTAGAAAGAGAAGATTTTGAAGAAATTCGGCAGGAAATAATTGAATTTTGCGACGATTTAAAAAAATAGAAGAGAAGATTATTTAAATTGTTTAGCTTATCATTGGTTAATAGGAAGTACTCCACAAGAAAACAATCAATTATTTTTAGATTTTGAAGGAGATGATTCTATTTTGAGGTTTATAGCTAAATTAAAAGAAAAATATAAAATAAACTAATATTTTGTCCCTATTTGGTAGATTCTAATAGCATGTTCTGGCCTAGTTGAAATATATATATGACAATTTGCTATTCTTAATGTTCTTACAGGAGCATTAATTCCTACATTTATAACACCTAAAGATTGTGGATTTAATGGATCAGAAATATCAAAAGCCTGAATTAAGCCAATTGGGGTTGAAGTAGATGGATCTCCTCCACCGCCATACAACCTTTTTTGTCCAAATATTTCTACTGCTTGCAATGCATTTCCTGGATCAATGGGGCCATAAATTGTATTTATAATTCTAACTATTTGAGGATTATATAAATTAGAAACATCTATAACATACATTTTTCCATATCCACCCACATTAACTACAGCATAAGCAACATTTTGATAAACCTCTAACTGAATATGTGCTGTTCCTGGTCCTGCTAGTGTTAAATTAGATATTTCTGTAATATTAGAAGGATTTCTTGCATCCAATATTCTAAAATTAATATTTCCATCGGTTAATAGGTAAATAATTTTATCTTTAACTATCATAGCTCTAGTTGTTGTATTTGTTTCATATGAACCTACAATAACAGGATTAGTAATAGTTGAAACATCTATTATTCTTATGCTTCCATTTGTACTCATTATATACACTAAATTATCTTCTACAAAAGTTGCATCCGGCCAAGAAGCAGGAACACTAATACTTGCTATTAAAGGTGGTCCTTTTGGTCTTACTGGATTTGATATATCATAAATTTCTAATTTGCCGGTTGATCTATTATGAAAGAAAAAGTAGTTATCCTTTACTGCTTTAGGACCTGAAACTCCTTGTCCAGGAGTCCAAGCATCTGAATAACTTGGATATACGCTTCTTATAACATCAAAAGGGTTTTTAGGATCTGTAATATCTATAATATGTTCTTCGTAATCATAAAATTCATTGTAAAATAACCATTTATCAGTAACTGTATTATCTGTCCATGGTCTATCACCTGCAGAGAACATTGACATTAAGGTTGAAATTTCTACTGGTCCTTGGTATGCTGACATACATAAGGGTGTTTTAATATTTTTTGTTTCTCCAACTTCAATTAAGTTATCATTAATACCTCCATCAGTTTTAGCTAAATAATTATCGGGTTTTTCTACGGGAGATGTTATTTTAAAGCTATCGCCAGAAACAGTAAAACTATAAAAATAATTATTTTGATTTATAGGATCAACAGGCAAATTAGAAATATTAACAAAATCTTTAAAATTAATAGGAATCCAACCTGTACCATCTATATTTTGAGGATTAGCTGAACATCTATATTCATAACCAGGAGGTAGCGGTGGTAATTTTCCTATCCAATTAGAGCAGGTTGGGGAGTTATCAGGAAGAGAAATATAAATTACATTAGAAGAGGCATAATTAGAAATTCTGAAATTTGGATCTAGACTAATAATAGTATTAAGAGCTTTTTCTATATTTTTAACATCAGCTGCTCTTTTTGTATCTCTATAGCTTTTGGCAGTTTCTGCAGGTTTTAAAGCATGGGTAACTAAAATACTTAAAATAGATAAAATTGTTAAAACAACTATAATTTCTATAAGAGTGAATGAGGAAAGTTTAAAATGATTTTTATTAAAAACTTTCATAATTTAATTATAAGATATCCGCATTTATCAGTAGATTGCGGAGGGGGTGGGATTCGAACCCACAAAGGCTTAACGCCAAGCGGCTTTCGAGGCCGCCCCAATACCATTCTGGCACCCCTCCAAATTATTTAAGAGGATTTTCTTAATATAATTATAAAACCAAACTTATCTTAAGATATTTAAAATTTTTTCTAAGATAGTAATGATGGAATTTTTAATTGCTAACCAAAATTTTATAATATCTAAACCTAAATAATTTTTTATAAATTCTGGTATTTTTGAAAAATCTAAACCAGTAGCTTCTTTAATGAAGTTCCAAAAGTTAATCCAACCAGTTTTTAAGGTATTTAAAAGAACTTCAATATTAAAATAAGGTTTTAACCACTGCCAAAAGCTTTTGGGTAAAATAGCAAAAAGAATAATAATTACTAAAAAAATTGTAAAAATTCTCCAAATTATTCTAAGCATCTATGATAATTTTTCTAATGCTTTTTCGATTAATTTTAATGTTTTTTCTTTGCCTATAACTAACATTATATCTATTGGTGGCGGAGAAGCTTCTAAGCCTGTCAATGCCACTCTTAAAGGCCAATAAGTATATCCCTTATCTTCACTTAAAGAATCTAAAACTTGTTTAATATATTCGTAATTAAATTTATCTTCAGGAATATTTTCAACAGCATTTTTAACTTGAATTAAAGAATTCTTGATTTGTTCAAAAGTATAATCTTTCCAAATAAGAAGTTCTTTATTGTAATCAAAATCATAATAAAAGAATTTTACTGTTTCAAAAATTTCTCTTATTGTATTAGCTCTTTCTTTGCCTAGCTCTATAATTTTGTAAATTTTTTCTTTAGGGTATTCTGCTCTTTCTAAGTAAGATTTCAAATCTTCTAAATAAGGATCACTTAAAATTAGATTTTCTATATCTTTCGGAGATAGTCTTTTCATATAAACTTTATTTAGCCATACTAATTTTTTAGCATTAAATACTGCGGGTCTTTTTTCTACATCTTCTAATTTAAATTCATTAATTATTTCATTCATAGAAACTACTTCTTTATCTCCTTTGGGATGCCAACCTAACAAGATTAAGAAATTAATAATAGCTTCAGGTAAATAACCTTCTTTTCGGTATTCTAAAACACTTTTTGCACCATGCCTTTTTGAAAGTTTTCCGCCTCCTTCTCCTAAAATTAAAGGAATGTGAGCATAAATTGGTATTTTCCAGTTCATGGCTTTAAAAATTAAAATTTGTTTAGGGGTATTTGGAATATGTTCTGCTCCTCTTATAACATGAGTTATTCCTTGATAATAATCATCTACTGGAGTAGCTAAATGAAATAAGGGTTCTGTTTCTGATTTAGCAATTACAAAATCTCCGATTAAACGCAGATCAAATTTAATTTCTCCTCTTAAATAATCTTTAAAAGCAAAAATCTGTTCTGGTACCTTTAATCTTATTACATAGGGAATATTTCTTGATAATTTTTCATTTACTTCTTCCTTAGAAAGCTTAGCGCAAGTTCCATCATACCTAGGAGGTTCACCTTTAGTAATTTGCATTTGTCTTTTTAAATCCAATTCTTCTTTTGTACAAAAACATCTATAAGCTTTTCCTTTATCAAGTAGTTCTTCAATTACTTTTCTGTAAATTTCTGTTCTTTCTGATTGAAATATTGGACCTTCATCAGGATTTAAGTTAAGCCATTTTAAGCTTTCAATAATATCATCAACAAAATCTTTTTTAGATCTTTCTTTGTCTGTATCTTCTATCCTTAAAATAAAAACACCTTTTTGGCTTTTTGCAAAAACATAATTAAATAAAGCAGTTCTTATAGAACCTAAGTGCAATCTACCTGTTGGCGAAGGAGCAAACCTAACTCTTACCACCATTAATTAAATTATAATCGTAGATTTCTTTGTAAGCTGGTATTTCTAAAATTATCTCTGTGCCTTCATTTTCTTTAGATTTTATTTCAATCTTACCTTTATGAAGCGAAAGAAGGTTATAAGCTATATACATTCCTAAACCAAAACCAGTAGGCTTAAGCTCTTTAGCTTTTTCGCTTCTAAAATATTTTGTGAAAATTTTGTTTAATTCTTTTTCGCTCATGCCTATACCTGTATCTTTTATTTTTATTAAAACATAGGGCCTCTCTTCTAATTTTTTAATTTCCACTAAAACCTCTCCACCTTCTTTGTTATAATCAACAGCATTTTCTAATAAAGGGAAAAGAATGAAAAACATTAAATTTTTATCAAAATAAAATTCTTTCGCATTTTCATCAATTTCAATTTTTACTTTTAATTTTTTTTCATTAATAGAGTATTCTAATAAGCTTAAAGAGGATTTAATTAATTCTTCTATATCATTTTTTTGTACATTCAATTCTAATTTTTTGGTTTCCAATTTATTAGCAATTAAAATAGATTCTGCCAAAAATATAGTTTTATCAATGATAAATAAAGCGTTATCTATTAAAGAAGGATCATCTAATTTGTTTTTATCAATACTTTCCAGCATCCATTTAATTTGGTTTAAGGGAGTCCTTAAATGATGGGCAACAAGATTTAAAAATTCTACTTCCTCTTTTTCTTTAGAAATTAAAGGAGTTCTATCTATTACTATTTTGCAATTATATTTTTCATTTTTAAATAAAATTTTAGTAGTCACAATAGTCCAGTAAATTTTATTTTGCCATTCTACATTAATAGTTTCATAGTCTTTATCAGAATCTAAAACCTCTATTGAAGTTGCAGTTATAGAAGGAAAAAAAATTAAAGCTAAATTAAAATAAACTGGATTTTTAACTATCCAGGTTCCTATCTCTACATTTAAAAGATTTTCTTTATTAAGTTCTACTAATTTTGTAAAAGCATTATTTACAAATTTTACTTTGTAATTATCATCATAAAAACATATAGCGGTATTTAAAAAATTTAAAAAATTTTCTAGTTCTTCAAAAAATGGTTTTTTCTTACTGAATAATTCTTCTTTAGAAAAATAAAACCAAATCAAAATTATTATTATGATTAAACCTATTAAAAATAAAATCCCCAACTTTAATTGATTGAATTCTTGAAGAAAAAGTAAAAAACCAGTAATTAAAAGTAAAATAAAATAAGAAAAAAGAGGAAATTTATCTTTATTCATCTTTTAATTTCTGCTAAATCTTTGCCAATACTTACTTTTACTTTAAGAGGTATTGAAAATTGAACTACATTTTCCATTATTTTTTTAACTTCTTCTTTTATTAAATTAATTATATCATCAGAAACTTCTAAAATTAATTCATCATGAATTTGCAAAATTATTTTAGCTTTGTTTTCTAGGTTATTATTTTTTATAAATTCATAAATTTGTACCATTGCTTTTTTCATAATATCTGCTGCAGTTCCTTGGATAGGAGTATTAATAGCAATTCTTTCTCCTTTCATAACTTCGCTATAAGCCCTTGAATATAACTCAGGTATAAACCTTTTTCTTCCGAAAATATTTTCTGCATAACCATATGTTTTTGCTTTTTCTATTAATTCTTTAACCATTTTTTGAACACCAGAAAAATTTTTAAAGTAGGAATCAATTAATTTTTTGCTTTCTGTTAATGACAATCCTGTTCTTTCTTTAAGACCTTTAGGTGAAATTCCATAAATAATGCCAAAATTAATTATTTTTGCTAATCTTCTTGTTTTTTCATTTTCTTCTTTAAATAGCAATTTGGCAGTAATAGAATGGATATCTAAATCTTGTTTAAAAATAGTAATAAGATTTTCATCTTGAGAAAGTTCAGCAGCAATTCTAAGTTCTATTTGAGAATAATCAAAAGAGACATATTTAAAACCATTTGGAGCAACAAAACAGGCTCTTAATTTTCTAGCTAATTCTCCTTCTACAGGAAGATTCTGCAAATTTGGTTCTTCAGAAGAAATTCTTCCTGTGGCTGTTCCAGTAATTTCAAAATTTGTAGTTATTCTTCCATCTGCTTTTATAAATTTCAAAAGATTTTCAGAAAATGTTGTAGAAATTTTCATTTTTTCACGATATTCCAAAATCTTTTCTATAATAGGGTGTTGATCTTTAAGTTTGATAAGTTCTGATTCTTGCGTAGAAATTTCTCCTTTAGGCGTTTTCTTTAATCCTTTAGTGGGTAATTTAAGTTTTGTAAATAAAATGTATCTTAGCTCAATAGGAGAATTAACGTTAAAAGGAGTTCCAGCAAGTTCATAAATTTCTTTCTTTAATCTGTTTATTTCTTCTATTAAAAATTCTTTAAAAGATTTTAATTTTTCTCTATCTAATAAAATTCCATTTAATTCCATCAAGCCTAAAATTTGACTTACTTGTTGATCTAAATGCAAAATTTCTTCTAAGTTAAATTCTTTAATTTTGCTTTCTAATTCATTAGCTATAGACTTATAGTTAAGTAAAATGAAATCTAAACAATCCTTTAAAGTCAATAAAGGTTTTGATGAATAAATATTTGTTAATTTTTCTAAGGTTATTTTGTTGTAAGGAGTTACTAACCAAAAAGCTATTTTAAGATCAAAGAATTTATTTAAGGGTAATTGTGTATTCATTACCTCATAAAATTTTTTAAAAAACTGTTTAAGGTCAAAAATGTAAATTTTTTCAGTGTTTATTATTTTTTGTAAATTATCTATGGTAACATCTAACTTAACAATCTCATTATTAAAAGAGGCATAAATTTTATCTTGGTACAAAATTACAAATATTTCTTTTAAATCAGAAGGTAATTCACTTTTATACTGAGAAGTTGTTGTAAATAAACTAACCTTCTGATCTTTAAATAACCTAGCGATAATACTTTTAAAACCCAATTCTTCTAATATTGGGAGCAGCTGTTCTTTAGATGGTTTTTGATATTTTTTGAGTTGTAATTCAATTTCAACGTCTTTAATGATTGTTGTTAAGTCTTTATTTAAAATTAATCTATCTTTATTTTCTAAAATAGCTTTTCTTAATGAATATTCCAGAAACCCTTTCTCAGCAGCTTCGATGATTTTTTCAATATTTCCATATTTTTTAATTAAATTAATTGCTGTTTTTTCTCCTATTCCTTTGATGCCAATAATGTTGTCAGAAGGATCTCCTACTAAAGCCTTAAAATCAGGTAGTAAATACGGTTCTATATTAAATCTTTCTAAAACTTTTTGTCTATCATAAACTTCGATTTCTTTTATTCCTTTTTTGAGAAAATAAATATTAACTCTATCATTTACCAACTGCAAAGTATCAAGATCACCAGATAGGATAATCACTTTTTTATCCTTATTTTTTTCAGCTAAAGTTCCTATTAAATCATCAGCCTCATATCCTGGTTTTTCTGCTATTTGAATATTAAAAGCTTGAAGTAATTTTTTTGAATAACTAATTTGAGTTTTCAAATCATCAGCTATTTTTGGTCTTTGTGCTTTATATTCTTTAAATTTTTCATGTCTAACAGTCAATACAGGAGTATCATAACAAGCAACAATATAATCAGTTTTTATCTCATCAAGTATTTTTAAAAGAACATTTGTTAATCCATACAAAGCATTAGTAGGTAATCCTTGAGAAGATCTTAAAAGAGGAATAGCATGATACAATCGGTGAAGTAAAGAATTTATATCAATTAATAAAAGCTTTTCTTCCATTTTTTGTAAAAAGTTCTACTTTAATTTCTCTTTGTTGTTTTTTAGTTTTTTTAATTTCTATTAATAAAAATTCCTGCTTTAAAAATTTAATAATTTTTTCACCCCATTCAATGACAAATAAATTATAAGGAGATTTAAGTTGTTTTTTTAAATTGATCTTTAAAAGATCTTCAGGATTAATTCTATAAAGATCTATATGATGCAAAAAGTAATTTTTGTCAAAAATTTTGAAGGGATAAATCTGCCATAAAATAAAAGTCGGGCTTTTTATTTCATAAGGAATTTTTAAATTCTTAGCGATTTCTTTAATGATAGTAGTTTTGCCAGCTCCTAGATGTCCTTGAAATAAAATAACTAATTTTTTCTTTTTTTTGAGATATCTTTTTATAAGTCGAATTAAACTTTTTGCAAATCTTTTTGTATCTTTTAAATTCTTTAAAATCATTTAAAAATATTTTAAGCAAAATTAAATCCCGCGTCCATTTGAATGGACGCGGGATTTTTGTTTCTTATTCTATTTCTTCTCCTCCTTCTTCTAGTTCCTCCTCTTCTTCTTCAAAGTCCTCTTCTGTTTCTTCTCCATCTTCAGGCCATTCTTCCCATTCTTCTTCCTCCCATTCCTCTGTTTCTTCTTCCAACTCGTCTAAATCTTCTTCTAGCTCTTCATCATCTTGCAAAAGTACCAATTTCTTATACATTAAAAATCTAAAATTTTAATTCGACCTATTTAGTGTTTGTATAAACTTCATAAACATCATTATTTTCTAACAATTCTTCGATTAACTTATTTACTTTATCTTCTATCTCCTTATCTTTTATATTAACATAATTTTTAGGAACAAATTGTATTTCTGTGGATAAAACCTGAATATTTTCTTTTTCTAAAATAGTCTTTGTTTTAAATAAATTTTCTACTGAAGTGTATAAAATTACATTATCGTCTTTTGTTTCAAAATCTTGCAAATATTCTGAAAGTTTATCAATAATTTCTTCTTTAAAATCTGCTTTGTTTATAACTAAAACGCCTTTTTCTTCAAATAACCACATTACTGAACCTGGCTCTGCTAATTTTCCCTCATATTTATTTAGAATTCTTTTAACTTCTCCTATGGTTCTATTTTTATTATCTGTAGCACATTTTATCAAAAGAGCAACACCATTTGGTGCATAAGCTTCTAAAATAATTTCTTCAATAACAGTTTTATCTAATAATCCTTGTGCTTTTTTAAGATTTCTCTCAATTGTTTCTTGAGGCACACCAAATTCTTTAGCTTTTTCAATAGCATTTCGTAATTTTGGGTTGGTTTCTGGATTTGGATCTACTCTTGCAGAAACTAAAATAGCATTTATTAACTTTCCCATCAGTTGGCTTCTTTTTTTATCTAATAAAGCCTTTTTATGCTTAACCTGTGCCCAATGTGAATGACCAGCCATTTAAAAAGAAAGATATTTAATAACAAAGTACAGTTTCCCGCGCCCTAAAACAGACGCCCATTAGTACCCCTTGCCTTAACCGGTTACCCGGCTTCCAGCTGGGGCCTATCAACCTGATTATCTTTCAGGGGGCTAAGAGGCCTTATCTTGGGGTGGGCTTCGCGCTTAGATGCTTTCAGCGCTTATCCCGTGGCAGCTTAGCTACCGGGCGATGCCCTTGGTAGGACAACCCGTAGACCATTGGCTGCCCCAGTCCGGTCCTCTCGTACTAGGACCAGCTCCCCTCAAGCCTCCAAGCGGTGGCCACAGATATGGTCCGAGCTGTCTCACGACGCTCTGAACCCAGCTCACGTACCCTTTTAAGGGGCGAACAGCCCCACTCTTGGGACCTTCTTCAGCCCCGAGCTAGGGCGAGCCGACATCGAGGTGCCGAGCGTGGCCGTCGATGTGGACTCTCGGGCCACACCAGCCTGTTATCCCCGGGGTAACTTTTATCCGGTGTCTCCGGCCTTCTTACGAAGAGCCGTCGGGTCACTAAGCCCGGCTTTCGCCTCTGCGCGGCTTGTCAGCCTTGCAGTCAGGCCAGCTTATGCCTTTACACGTCCATCCTGGTTTCCATCCAGGACAAGCTGACCTTTGGGCCCCTCCAATACACTTTCGGAGGGCTCTGCCCCAGAGAAACTGCCCGCCACCTACTGTCTGGATAGGTTTATCCTATCCATTAGTGTAATGCACTTGAATGGCGGGTGTTCCATTGGCGGCTCCACCCTCCCCGGAGAGAGGGCTTCATAGCCTCCCCGCTACGCTGTGCACCCAAGTACATTACACAATAGGTGACTGCAGTAAAGCTCCCGGGGTCTTTCCGTCCCGTGGCCACTACCCCGCGTCTTCACGGGGATCGCAGTTTCACCGGGCATCTCCCCAAGACAGTTCCCCAGTCGTTACGCCTTTCATGCGCTCCGGAACTTACCCGGAAAGGAATTGCGCTACCTTTGGACCCTCAGGGTTAGGGCCGACATTGACCGGGGCTTAGAACCGCGAGCAATCCTGCGTTTAAAACGCAGGATTACCCCGATTCTTTAACCTTCCGGCATCGGTCAGGCGTCGCCCCCTATACATCCTCTTTCGAGTTGAGCAGGGAGCTGTGTTTTTGGTAAACAGTCGCCAGGGAAACTTTCGCTGCGCCCAGTGCTGAAAAACACTGGGAGGGCTTCTCCCGAAGTTACGCCCGCTTTTTTGCCGAGTTCCTTGGGGAGACCTCACCCGTTCGCCTTAGGCTACTCGCCTCGCCCACCTGTGTCGGTTTTCCGGTACGGGCACTTTTGTCTTAGCCTTAGAGGCTTTTCTTGGAAGGCTCTTCACCTCCGTTGATAAAGCCGAAGCTTTATCTCCTCTCCTTTCCCGAAGTTTGGGCTTTGAACCCTGCGGTCCGGATTTTCCTAGACCACACTTCTTGGAAAGAAGAAAGCCTTAAACCATTAAGGCTCGGAGGCTTATTTCCTTCGTCACCCCATCGGCAAAAGACAAAAGTGGGGCCGGAATATTAACCGGCTGTCCATCGGCTGCGCCATAATGGCATGACCTTAGGTCCCGCCTAACCCTTGGCTGATTTCCATTGCCAAGGAAACCTTGGGCTTACGGCGTCTCGGGTTCTCACCGAGATTGCGGTTACTCCTGCTGGCATTCTCTCTCCTTTACGCTCCAGAACTCCTCGCGGAGTTCCTTCATCGCGTAAAAGATGCTCCCCTACCTCCAGCACTCTTTTTTAAAGAGTGCTGGATTACAGCTTCGGTGGCGAGCTTAGCCCCTTAAATTTTCCGCGCCCTTCACCTCACTTAGTGAGCTGTTACGCACTCTTTAAAGGATGGCTGCTTCTAAGCCAACCTCCTAAGTGTCTTAGGTGAAGGACAGCGTTCGCCACTAAGCTCGCACTTAGGGACCTTAGCTGGTAATCTGGGTTGTTCCCCTCTTGTCCATGGAGCTTATCCCCCATGGGCTGACTAGGAGAAACCCCTACAGGCATTCGGAGGTTAACTGGCTGGCTGGGCAAAGCCCTTCACCAACCAATTAGTGCTCTACCTCCTGTAGGGTATTACCTCCCGCTAGCCTGAAAGCTATTTCGGGGAGAACCAGCTATTACCGAGCGCGATTAGCTTTTCACTCCTTACCGCAGCTCATCCCACGGTATTGCCCGACCGACGGGTTCGGGCCTCCTCCCGTCTTTCGACGGGATTCACCCTGGCCACGGTAAGATCGCTCGGTTTCGGGTCTCAGGCCCTCTACGGAAAAACCTCGCCTCTTTTCGACTCGGTTTCCCTTCGGCTCCGGCCTTGACCGGCCTTAACCAAGCAGAGGACCTGAACTCGCCAGCTCATTCTTCAATAGGCACGCAGTCACCCTGGAAAAACAGGGCTCCTACTCTTTGTGGGTCAGAAGTTTCAGGCTCTATTTCACCGGGCTCACCGCCCTGCTTTTCACCTTTCCCTCACGGTACTTGTTCGCTATCGGGCACCTGAAGTATTTAGCCTTGGCGGGTAATTCCGCCTACTTCCCCCAACGCTATCTGCCGTCGGGGTACTCAGGAACAAACCCAGCAGAGAGAGGCTTTTTTCGCCTACGGGGCTTTCACCCTCTATGGCGGCCCATTCCAGGGTCCTTCGGCTAAAAGCCTCTTTTATAACTCTGCCTTGTGGTATAAAATTCCATGCACCAGAATTTTATACCACAAACGGGTTTGTCCTATAACCCCCAGAATGATTCTGGGTTTGGGCTCTTCCCCTTTCGCTCGCCGCTACTCAGGGAATACCAGTTGGTATCTTTTCCTCCGGGTACTGAGATGTTTCACTTCCCCGGGTACGCCCTCAGCACTATTTTAGTGCTGAGTGATCTCGGTTCACCGAGACCAGGTTTCCCCATTCGGAGATCTCGGGATCAACGGTTCCTAGGCACCTCCCCCGAGCTTATCGCAGCCTAGGCGCGTCCTTCATCGCCTTCAGGTGCCAAGGCATCCACTTCTGACCCTTAAATGTTTTAGGACGCGGGAAACTGTACTTTCTCTAATCTCAGAACTAATTTTGTAGAGAACGATAAATTACATCATTGCACCTCTTTATCAATTAAACATATTTAAATTTTAATACAACTACAAAATTTCTTATCCCTAGAAGCTTATATTAAAAATTATAATCTTAATATTTAATTAAGTCAAGCTTTATTCTATTTTCTCTTTAATTTTATTTAGAAATTCTCTAGCAAGATCCTGGCCTCCTAATCCTATAGATAAGCCAACACCAAGAGCAAAAGCTAGAATAACTCCTCCTACAACTATATTTAGAATATCCCTAGCAACTCCTAAGTGATTTAATGCGGCTATTAAACCGAAAATAGCAACAGCATAAAAAACAATTTCTGAAGCTAATTTAGCACCTTTGAGTTCTAATCCTTTGAACCATACAAATGATAGTTTTCTAAGAAACTCTGCTAAAAATACTGAGATAACAAAAATTAGACCACCAACTAATGCTACAGGTAAATAATTAACGGCTCTATATATAAACTCATTAACATTGCTTAAACCTAAAATATCAAATGCAGGCATCCAGAATAAAATCCAAACTACATAAAAAGCTAATGCACCCAAAAAGTTTTCTGTTTTTAATTCAATGTTTGCTTTTTCTAGCCATCTTTCAAATCCTAAAGTTTTTAAAGCTTCATTAATTCTTAATTTTTCAACCCCCCATTTTACCAACCATTCTATTAACTTAGCAATGAAATAACCTAGGATGACTAAAACTAAAGCTACAATAAAAGCAGCAATAAATTGTAATAGCTTATCTATAAACTTAAGACTATAGTAGGATAATAATTCAGCTGGATTATTTGGAGCGACCGGATAAGGGTATGTAGGCATTTGTGGTTAAAAAGGGCTGATACCTAATTAACCTTTCGGTAATTAGGTATCTTGAAAATGTTAATATTCGCACCCTTTAGCGTCCTTATTTATAATTATATAGTATTTTTCAAAAATTTTGAACCAAAATAGTGGATAACTTATTTGAAATTTAAAAATCTTTTTGGTATAATAATTTAATTATGGATAAAATCATCACAGCTTGTTTTAAATATTTGATTAAGGTTACAGCCCCTGACCTAGAAGGTGGGGGTCTTTAAATTTTCAATAAAATTAATTAAAGGTTTTTAAAAAGGCCCCCACAGAAGGGGGTCTAACAAATTTAAAAAATGAATCCCAAGATATTAGAAAAAACTGAAGAGTTGATAAAAGAGAAAAACATAGAAAAATTAAAGAACGAATTTTTAAATATACCTCCAAATGAGTTGGAGGTTTGTTTAGATTTTATAAAAAATTTAGATTATATCTTCTCTGTAATAGAAAACGTTGATTTAGATGAAGAAACAATTAAAAAGAATTTAATAATTTATCTTGCTATATATAATTTGGCTAGATCTGTAGTAAAAGATGAAATTCAAGTTAAATTGAAAGCATTAGAACTTATAAAAGAATTAGATCCAAATATTAAAGAAAATGTTAAAAAAGTTTTCATACTATTGGGAACTTATTTAATTTTACAAGAAAAAATATTCCCATCTTTTAAAGTTGATATTTTAATTATGAAACATTTTGATGAAATGGGTATTTTTGAAATAGGAATATGGGGAATAAAAGTTAAATGGGAGCAAGCTTTAAATATTTTAGAAACAATAGATGAAGCGTTAATTGAAAAATTGAATAAAAGATACAAAAATTTAAATAAAGATAGTTTTTTGTCTTTTTATCTTCTATTTAAAGAATAAAATAAAAATAATCGAAAAAATTATAGCTAAAACTAACCCAATTAAAAGGACTTGTAAATTAGTTGTTTTTGATAAGTTTTTATTAATATCAGCTAAATTTTGCGCGTTTAAATTCTCTTTATCTTCGTAATTTATATAATTTGTTTCTGGATTTTCATTGTTTTCTTTGCTTATTGCTTCTTCAATAAAAACATTTTCTCTCCCGGGTGTTGGATTAGTCCATCTCCAATTTCCATTTTCATCTCTTGCAAAAGATTTTCCTTCTTTGCTTTTTCCTTTATATGAAATTGAAAATATAACATTATTTTTTTTATCAATCAATTTTATGGTATCACCAGAATTTTTGATATTAAAACCTAATTCAGTGTTATAAAAAACTTTATATCCTTCTGGTTCTATTTCTCCATATAATTTGATTTTTTTGTTACCAACTACCAAGTAAACATTACTAAGATCAATTTTTTTATCTCCATAATTATAAATTTCTACAAATTCCCCTTCATCTCTTCCTTTTAAGTTTGGCAAAAATTCTGTAATTAAAAGAGTATATTTTTCTTCTTTTTCTTCTAATGCGGAGGTAGAAATAATGTTTGTTTGTGAAATTTGGATAATTTTTTCTTCTTTACTAGAAGTGTTTATTTGATTTATATTTTCTTGTGTTTTTGTAGCTAAACTTGTAGTTGCTTGAATATTTGAAATTGTTTCTTCTTTTGGTTTTTCTGTTTTTTGAAAAGGTTCAGGATAAATTCCTGGTGAACCTTTATAAGTTCTGCCTTCAATTATTTGACCATTTTCATAGATTAAAGAGTATCCATTATTGTTGCCACCTATATTTGAATTGTATTTAAATTCAGCTAAAACATTTTTATTTTCATCAATTATTTTTATTTCTCCTTCTTTATTTTTTAAATAAAATGAAGCTTCAACTAATTTATTTCTTACTTGAGGATATTCATTTAAAAATTTATTTATGTCTTGTACAAAAATTATTATTTCATTTTTGCTCCAAGTAAAATTTTCTCCTTTTAAAATTCTATTTTTACCATCAAAGATTCTCCAGCCATTTTTGCCTGTTTTAACATTTATATTTTCTCCTAAGTTTATTGCTTCTATCCATTCTCTATCATCATCATTGCCTTCTGGATTGTACATCACTTCTGTAATTAAAATTTGAGCCTTAATAGTTAAAGGATAAAAAAAGCAAAAAAATAGAAATAAATTAAAAATTAAATTTTTATTTATAAACCGGTTTAAGTTTCTTTCTAATTTCATAGTCAGAAAGTTTTCTAACAAAATATAATTTAGCCCTTCTTGTTTTAGATTCTCCTAAGATTTCAATTTTTTTAATTACTGGGGAGTGGTAAGGATAAATTTTTTCAACGTATTGGCCAGCAGCTTTTCCTCTAACAGTAAATGTCATATTTAATCTATTTTTGTTTTTTATAGCAATAACAATACCTTCGAATGGAGTTACAATTTCTTTATTCTTCTCTTGAAAAATTTGCCAAACTCTAACAATCATACCTGGTTTAAGTTCAGGTAAGTCTGTTCTTTTGAATTTTTCTTCAAAATTTTTTATCAAATCCATTTGCCCCGGGAGGGATTCGAACCCCCGACCTCCTGCTTAAAAGGCAGTTGCTCTACCAGCTGAGCTACCGGGGCATAAAAAATTGGACCGGGTGGGAATCGAACCCACAACCTCCGGTGTGCAAAACCGGTGTTCTACCATTGAACTACCGGCCCTATTATTTAAAATTATAAAAAAATTTAAACATTTAATCAATGGGTAGTATGTTTTCTTTATAGGTTCTATAAGTTATAAAAATAAGCTTAAAAAATATTTTTGCTGTCGATAGACAATATATTGCAAGCGAGAAAAAGAAGTTTAACCTTGTACTATAAGAATATAGTTGCGAATTGCATAATAAATTTTAATTTATTTGATTAAATAAATTAAAACCTGTACCATTAAAACATATGTCTCTATAGTCCAAAATTGGACTATCAGAACATATGTACAAATAGTGCAAAAATATTCTACAAATATATAATTTCAATTTCATTCAATGATTATTGCTAGGGTTTCATATGTATCTTGGAAAGGATGGGAATAATATTTCCAACCGCCTTCTACAGGTAAAAAATGCCAATATTTATTATCTTTTTGCGGCCAAAATTTAGATTTAGAAGAGAAATAAAAAGAACCTTCATCTAACTTTTCTCTTTCAAAAACAAAAAGTAACTACCAGATTCAAATTTGATTTTCTGAAGGTTAAATTCTATCCAATCAGGATTGAAACTTTTAGGAATTATCTCTTCAGAAATATTAGTTGAAAAAATTAAATTCCCTGATTCAGGTTTACCATTACCGAATGTATAAATTTTCAGCCAAACATTATCTCCTTCTATTTTTTCTATCTTGCTTAATCTTAATTTTACTCTTTTTATATAGCTTTCTTTATCTATTTTAATTTCTTGAGCAATTTTCCGAACTGCTGTAGGTGATGATCTGCCCCAAGAAATAGTCTCATTTCCTTCTGCTCTATAAATAGAACAATCTAAATTTTTAATTTCTAAATCATGCTTATTTTTGACTTCATTATTTACCATTAAAATTAAACTTATTTTATCCCCATTTTCTAAATCGAATTGACAACCATTAAATTCTATAATTTCTTTTTGGCCAAAATTTTTAACTTCTGGCAAATTTATCTCTAATTTTTCGTTATTTTCTTTTCTTATTTCATAAAAAGCATTATTCAATTTTCTATATGGAGATCTAAATTCAATAGTTATATTTTGCTTGTCTATTTTTAAATTTACGCTTGTTAAATAATCTGGAGGTATTTCTGAAGAAGCTTTGCTATTTTGTGGCTCATTTTCATCAAATTCTATAAATTCATTAATATTCTCTTCATTATCATAGCTATTGCCAAAATCTTTTTCTTCATTTTTCATGCTTTCTTTAGTACTTTCGATTCCTGCTTTTCTTAATAAAATCAATTTATCATTAAAACTTTGCCATTCAACAATATCTATAACTTCATTATCTGGATTTATTAATTTTAGCTTGTTATTTTTAGCAAAATCTTTATCTTTAGAATAAACAGCATCTGGTAAAACATTAAATGTTTCATTTAAATTATTATTAGCATTTGCAATAAGAAAATAACCGAATGGTTTTATTTTGCCTTTTAATTTATATTTGCTTTTTGTTGAAGTTGAAAATAAATATTCTTCTTTGCCATCTCTATTTACTTTTATTAAATTCCAACCATCTAAACTTACTTCGAACTCATTCGGATTATAAAGCTCAATATATTCATTTGTGGAAGTACCTTCTCTTATAAATAATTCTGATATTAATATCTTTGCATTAGTTGTACCTTTTTCTTCTTTTTTGCAAAAATAATCTGGCAAAGTAAATGTTGAAAACCATATTTTTGATAAATTTTCTTCGTCTAGTAAATCCATAATTCGCATCCCAAAATAAAATTCTGATTCAAATGGGCATTTATTTATTTCTATCAATTCTTCTCTATTTTCACCATTAAATCTTGCTTCAAATTTAGATGATGTAATTCCAAATTCGTTTAAATCGATATTATTTTGAAAATTTGAAGATGTTGAGATTAAAATTCCATAAAAATAATTTGAAGTAGCTACATTTAAAAGTGGCTCTTTAAATTTTATACTCAAATAAATATTTTCTTCTGTAGTAGCAACATTTACCTCAAAATTTTCTATATTTATTTCATTTAAATTTACAAAGTCTTCTCTTGGTTTTTCTTGGAAATTAGAATTTTTAGGATTAGGCTTTTTAAGCCAAAAATCTTTTGAATTATCATTAGTATCTTGATAATTTATTCTTTGTAAAGATTTATTTTTAGAATTTTGAAATAGAAATGGATTGTTTTCGAATTTATAAATTTTATCTTTATTATCTCCAAAACCAACAATATCTGAAATTTCACCATTAGGTTTTCTTAAAACTAAAGAATTATTTTTAGAAATATAATAGCTTTCTGCATAAATATAATCAGGCGTAATTGTCCCAGAGTAGTTTTTACTAGCAATTAAATAAAAACTATAAGGTTTTACTATTCCTGTTGATTTTGTTTTGGGTAGTAATATTTGTAAAGATGGAGTTTTTGTTGGATTAGATAATGAGGAGTATTTTTCTAATTGCCAACAAGTGATATCAATTTCTTGATCATTTGGATTATATATTTCTATAAACTCATCATCTTTATTTGTATTTGTTTCAAATTGAATTTCAGAAATTATAAGATTAGGATAATTTTTATTTTTATAGTCATCACATTTATCTTTATAAATAATTCTACCGCCGCCTCCTATTATTTGTTGATGATTTTCTGCTCTTTCATCTTCTTTCCCATCCTCTATGTTTTCTTCTTTATTCTCTTCTTTTCTAGTTTCTAAAGTATCATTTGAGGATGTAGTTATTTGTATTTTATCATTCAAACTAATAAGACTTTCTGCTTTTGTATTTTCTAATAGATTTAAATTAAACGAAGAAGTGTTATTTCTTGTATTTTGTTTAATTTCTTGTATTATTTCTTCAAAATATGTAAGTTCTGTATTGTCTAAATTTTTCTTTGTTTGCTGATTGCTTGGGTTAAAACTAGTATAAATATTTGCTATATTTAATACATATTTACCTGGAGGAGTTATTAATGGACTTTTAACTCTATTAATTAAATTAGATAAGCTTGGGAACCTTAAACTGCTTAATTTTTCTGCATTTTCCCAAGCAGTTGTTAATATTCTACCTTTTATTGCTAACAAAAGTTTTTTTGGATTTTTAAGAAGGCTTAAAAACCAATTTTTGTCTTCTTTTTCATAAACATAATATGATAAAAGTGATGGATTTCTTTCTATTTCTTCTATTGTTCTAAAATATAAATCAATAAGAGAGGAGGATAAAGGAATTACTTGAGGGAGGATTTCGTACATATAAGCTTCTTTAATCGCTCTAAAATCTGTAGTTTTTACGTTATTTGAAGGTAACTCTAAAAATAATGGCAAATTGTTATGTCCATAATACAGATAACCTTGACCAGTAATAACCCTATATTTTATCTTCGGCAAAGGAAAGTCATTATTAATTGTATCTTCAGAAAACCAATTATTAGCGGTAAATTTAGCTAATTCATTAAAAATTTCATAAAGATTATTAAACTTTTTAATTTTAATATTTGCAGAATATAATTCTTTTGCAATATCTATATCTTTATTCAAATAAGTTTTTGCATAATTTTCAAAATAAGATGGCGGATCAGATGCTCTTCCTATATGAGGATCACCTCTTGCATGTTCTGGCACTCCTAAATCTTGAAGTAAATGTAAAATATGACCTAAAGATTTAAAAGCGGTTTCATAATCTTTTCTAAAATAACTGACAATTGCTTTTTGAAAAGTTCTATTTAGTTTGTAATAAAGAAATTGATATTCTTGATTAAGTGACCAATCTATTGATTTTAATGGTTCTGCAGGAATAAGAAAGCCAAAAATAAAATTCCAGCCTTTTTCTGGAATATAACCTCTAAAATATTTTTTATTTATAGCAATATTATGAATAGGATCATAAAAATGATTTACCCATCTAGGAGAAAGATCTTCATTTTTTGAGCCCTCTTTTAACCATTCTAACTCTTTCTCATTTATTTTTCTATTAGAATAAAAATTATAAAACTTAACAGCTTCTTCAGTTAATTTAGGATGAGTGTCAATAGCATCAAAAGCATAAGTTATTTCAAAACAAAATAAAAGAATTATTAATAAATACCCAATAATAATTCTTTTATTATCCATTTTCCTGTATATTTATTATATTTAAATTTAATAGTAGGAATTTCATCTAAAAGAAAATCTTGAAATATTTCTTCTTCTGGAACTTTTAATTTTTCGCCAATTTTTAATGTATCTTTAAAATATTGTTTTTCTATTAATTTTTCTCCTTCTTTTTTAATCTCTTCTTCTGTCAAATATGTGTAAAGGACTTCATCTTCCTTCATGCCAATCTTTTTAGGTAATTGAATTATTTTTTTATTTTTAATTCTTTTTATTAATTCTTCAAATTTACCATCCTTTTTTAGTTTTTCAAAATAAAATTTATAATTTTTTTGCTCATTTGAAATAATAAACTGAATCGCATTATCTAAATTGTCTTTTTCTAGCTCAGAAACAAACATTGCCCAGGTTTCTTCTGGTGTTTTACCTCCTAATTTAGTTTGGGCTATATGTTTTTCTATAAAATTTTTTTCAAAAAGATAAACCTGGGTATGAGAAAATATCCATAATCTAAAAAATCCTCCAGAAATTAATCCAATAAAAAATGCTAACCCCAAAATAAAAAATTTTTTATATTTCATGGATTTGGCTTATGATAAAAAATATACCAACCAAGATTTACCCATTGATAAAATGGATTTATTGCTTGATAAAGAGGTGCTCTTAAATCTTCTCTTCTTTTTATTTGATCTTTAGAAATTTTGTTAAGATCTGTTGTGATCAAAAAACTCCACCAGATAATAAAACTCATTATTAAATATCCTGATAAAAATCCTATTACCAAATATTTCAAAAAATTTTTTAACATTTTTATATTATATCAATATTATATTATATCAAAGCCTGTGTATTTCACTAGTGCTTCTGGAACTTTGATTCTTCCTTCTTTTGTTTGATAGTTTTCAATAATAGCGATAATTGTTCTTCCAATAGCAAATGCAGTTCCGTTTAAAATATGAACATATTCTAATTTATTTTTTCGTTTGAATTTAATATTTAATCTTCTGGCTTGAAAATCAGTAGTATTTGAGCATGAATGAGTTTCTCTATATCTATTTTCACTAGGTATCCAGGCTTCGAGATCAAATTTTTCTGCTGTAGGATGCCCCAAATCTCCTGTACATATATGTAAAACTCTATAAGGAATTTTTAATTTTTGCATTAAATACTCTTCAATAGCTAATAAAAATCGGTGCTCTTCAACTGATTTTTCTGGCAGACTAAAAGAAACCATTTCTAATTTATCAAACTGATGGACTCTTAAAATTCCCCTAACATCTTTTCCATAACTACCAGCTTCTCTTCTAAAACAAGTAGAAAAACCTAAAAATCTTATAGGTAAGTCTTTTTCTAATAAAACTTCGTCTTTATAATAAGGGACCAGAGAGTGTTCGGCAGTGCCTACTAAAACTAAATTATCTTCTGGAATTTTAAAAACTTCTATATCTCCATCATCTATATAACCTAATCCCCACATTATTTCTGGTCTTATCATTACCGGAGGAACTATAGGAATGAACTCTTTTACTTTTATATTCAATTTATTTTCTTTAATAATTTTTTCGATAGTTTCAATATTTGTAAGCTCATCAAAAACAAATTTCACTAAAGCAAATTCTAATAAAGCTGCTTTGCCTTTTAAATATCCGAATCTCGAACCAGAAATTTTACTTGCTCTTTTAACATCAATAATATCTAATTCTTCTGCCAAAGTTAAATAGTCTTTAAATTCAAAATTAAACTTAGTTTTTTCTCCTACCTCTTTTAGAATAACATTATCATTTTCATCTTTGCCTACTGGTACATTTTCTAATGGAGGGTTAGGGATTTTTCTTACAATTTCAAAAATTTCTTTTTCTAAATTATTTATTTCTTCATTCAATTTTTTAATTTCTTCTTTTATTTTTTTTAGTTCCTTTATAGTTGCAGAATCAGGTTTTTCTTTTGATTTTATATTTAGTTTATGTTTTAATTCATCTCTTTGTTTTATTAAAGCATTTTGTTTTTTCTTTTTTTCAACTAATAAATCTATGTCAACGTCAACATTTTTCTTTTTGCAAGCTTCTTTAAAAAATTCCGGATTTTTCAATAACTGTTTTAAATCTATCATTTTTATAATTATAAAATGCGAAAAAGAAAACAGCGGCTATTTTCTAATTATAAATTAATAATATTATCGATTTTTTTATTGTTTTTATTAATGCTTTTGTTTTTTGTTAAGTTTGACGTCTATTTTGAAAATCAAAAGTTTAAAAGCTTGAGTGCTTTTGAAATCTTATTTTTAAAAAATGAATTATTAAAGGAAATTTTTGAAAATAATCCTGAAATTATAAAAATAGACCTAATTTATGACTTCAAAAATCTAAAAGTATTTTTAAAACCTGTTACAGAAAATCCTGTAGCTATTATTTGCTCTTCTAAATGTTTTTATTTAGGAGAACACGGGTATATTTATGAAATAAAAAATGAAAACAACAAAAATTTATTGCCTATTATAAGTTATAGGGAAATTTATCCAAACTCTTATCTTGATCCTCAAATTACATCTGCGCTCTCTTATATTTTTGAATATTCTAATATTGCTCCTTTACCACTTAAAAGGATTTTGATTATGACTAACAAAGATCTAAAAATAGAAACTAAAAATTTTTCTTTTTTAATCGATCCGTATAAAGACGTACAAAATCAACTTAAAAAACTTCAATATGTCATAAAAAATTCACAAAATATCAACTACTCACAAATAGATTTACGAATCCCTGGTCGAATTTATCTTAAATAATTTTTATTTTTTAGGAAGGCGCTCTTTGTGATATACAGGCTTTTTTAAGTTACCTTCTTCGTCTCTAAAAGGATCAAAGGGAAGTTCTTTGATTTCCCCTCCGCATTTTGCGCATATCCATTTTCACCATTTCTAGGCATATACATCCGCCTACCGCTTCTTTTTTGCATATATACTTTTTGTTTAATCCACCGACCGAACCTTTATTATAACACAACAATTTTTGCTTTTACAACAATTTCTCTTTCAAGAAAAAAATAATTTTGTCGTAAAGTTCTGGAAATTGATCAAAAATATCTGTACCATGGGCATTTCCTGGATATTCTAAAATAGTTGAAGATGGAGCTAATTCTTTTATTTTATTTATAGAAGGATAACTTTGGAAATCTTCTTTGGTTACAACTACTATTAATTTATCCCCTAAATCTTTTTTCAAATAATTTTCTAATTTAATACCTCTATAATTTAGGCCAGGTGAAAGCAAAATAGCGCATTTTATTTCATTATTTAAACTTAAAAATTGTAAAGATAAATTGGCTCCGATGCTGGCACCTATTAAAAATTGATTGCTAATAGGGAAACCCTTTGATTCTAAAAACTTGCTTGCTGATTTAATGTCGTATATTGAAGCTTGATGTTCCTCATCAGAGAATTTTCTATAATCTAATAAACCTTTAGTAGAATTAATGCTCTCTCCATGACCCCTTAAATCTATAGCTAAAGCAGAGTAACCTGAATCTTTTAGTTTAAGGGCTAAATTTTTGAAACTTTTTCTATCGCTTGGCATCATATGAATTAAAATTCCTGCATACTTACTGTTAGAAACTTCATAAAAATCTCCTACAATTTCAATTCCATCTTCTGTAGTAAATTTAACTTTTTCTAATTGTATAGATGTTTCTATGTTTTTTTGAGGCTCTATAGGTTCTTGCTTGGTCAATTCTGCGGTTCTTTTTTGAAAATATCCTATAAAAAAGCCTAAGATTATCACAACTAAAATTAAAATCCCAGCAATAATTAAAATAAGATTAGTTCTTGTACTCATTTTATATGCGGGGGCGACGGGATTTGAACCCGCGACCTCAGCCTTGACAGGGCTGCGCGCTAACCAGGCTGCGCCACGCCCCCTTTCTTTTAGAAAATTTTAACATAATTGCATTAAATTATGAAATTATGAAAATTTGATTGTTAACTAAAAACATTCTTGGACTACAAGTACGTATGTTCTTATAGTCCCGATTGAAAATTCCCTTAAATTTTGATATAATTTTAATAATAAAGATAACTATTAAAGCCATCGCGGGGTGGTGGAGTAGTACCACGCGGGTCTCATAAGCCCGAGGCGCAGGTGCAATTCCTGCCCCCGCAACAATTAAGGGCCCATAGCTTAATGGTAGAGCGTTCCCTTCGCATGGGAAAGGTGAGGGTTCGATTCCCTCTGGGTCCATTTTATTTTTGAAGCTCTGCTAACTTAAAAAGATTTTTAAAAATCATAACTGATAAAATAGGGCCTGTACCACCGGGAGTTGGAGTAATTAATTTTGCTTTGTTTTTTAATTTTTCAAAATTAATATCTCCATAGATTTTTCCATTTTCAAAAGAATACCCAAAATCTATTAAAATAGCATTTTTTTTACATTCATTAACTATATTTTTTTCTCCAGCTCCACTAACAATAACATCAGCTATTTTAAAAAATTTTTCTTTGTTTTCTGTGTTTTTTCTTACCACAATAACTGTCGATTTTTGAGAACAAAAATAATGAACCAACGGCTTCCCTACTAATCTACCATAACCAATAATGCACACTATTTTACTTTCAAAATTTAATTCAAACTTATCTTTAATATAATCAACAACTTCGACTGCTGGGGGTCGTATTATCCAATTATCAGTATAAAACTTACCTAAGCTTCTACTAGATAAGCAATCTACATCTTTTTCTGGAGGAATAGCATTTAAAAAATATTGGGTTTTAAATTTTTCAGGTAAGGGTAATTGAATGATAGCTCCATTTACTAAATCTGATTTAACAATTTGTCTTATATATTTTCTTAGTTTTTTTCTTGAAATATTTTCATCTATCTTGTAAAGCCTAAAATCTACATTCAATTCTTTGGCAATTTTTTCTTTTATTTTTAAAAAACTTTCTTTTTCTTTGTCTTCACCTATTAAAAAAGCAACCAATCTTAATTTATCAAATTTTTCTCTTTCTTTTTTTAATTCCTCGATTAATTCTTTTTGTATTTGCTTACCATCAATAATCATTTTAAATATGGGAGGGGAAAGTTCTTGAGTAAATTAATTACTTCTTTTTTAATTTTGTTAGGATTTTCTTTGTCTATTAATAATCTCTTTATCCAAATAGCTATTTTTACCATTTCTCTCTCCTTCATACCCCTAGCAGTAACAGCTGGTGTTCCTAATCTTAATCCTGTGGGATTAAAAGGTGAGGTATCTTCTGGTAAAGAATTTCTATTAGCAAGAATATTTGCCTTTTCTAATATTTTTTCGGCTGTTTTACCATCTAAATTTAAAGGTTTCAAGTCTATTAACATTAAATGATTATCTGTACCTCCTGTAAAAAGAGTGAATCCTAATTCTATAAGGGTTTTTGCTAGTGTTTTAGAGTTTTTTAATATTTGAATTTGATATTTTTTAAAGCTTGGCCTTAAAGCTTCTTCTAACATAATGCCTATAGCTGCTGTTTGATTATTATGAGGTCCTCCTTGTAAACCAGGAAATACAGACTTATTAATAACATCTTCTAATTCTTTTCTCATAAATATTAATGCTCCTCTAGGGCCTTTAAGAGTTTTATGGGTAGTCATTGTTACAACATCAGCATAAGGGAAAGGAGAAGGATGTAATTTTGCTGCAACTAGACCAGCAATATGAGCAATGTCAGCTACATGGTAAGCTCCAACTTCTTTTGCGATTAGGTAAAATTTTTTGAAATCAATCTTACGAGGATAAGATGTTAATCCAGAAATTATTAATTTTGGTTTAAACTTTTTAGCAAGTTTATAAATTTCTTCATAATCTAATAATCCTGTTTTTTTATTAATTTCGTACTGTTTTACTTTAAACAACTTTCCGCTGTAATTTACAAAATGTCCATGGGTTAAATGTCCACCGCTACTTAATTTAAACCCTAATAATTTTTCTCCTGGCTTTAAAAGCGCTAAATAAACTGCTAAATTCGCTGGTGAACCTGAGTAGCTTTGAACATTAACAGACCATTTTTTAGGATTTAAATTAAAAAGTTTTAAGGCTAATTTTTGAGTATAAAGTTCGATTTCATCATAAATCTTATTTCCAGGATAATATCTTTTACCAGGATAACCTTCTGAATATTTATTAACTAAGGGGCTACCCAAGGCAAAAAGAATATCTTTAGATACATAATTTTCTGAAGGGATCAAATTTATAGTATTTTGTTGCCTTAAAATCTCTTTTTTTATTAGGCTTTTTATGTAGCTCATTTATCCACCGTTTATCCACTATATCTGGTAAGATATGTTATAATTTTTAATATAGCACTTAATTTTCAAAAATTATAAACCAAAATGAGCTCGAAACGTAAACTAATTTTGTTTATTATAGGCTTAACGATTTTTATTTTTGCGGAAACAGCCATTTCACCTATAAAAGCTTCTGTTGAACCACAGGCTTTTCTTGATGAATTGTTTTTGAACCAAGAAGATAAATCTTATTTCAAGAATTTAAAGACAAAAACAAAGAAAAAATATATTGTAGTAGTTACTGGCTATTCTTCAAGTTATGATGAAACAGACGAAGATCCTTACATTACTGCTTCTGGAGAATTTGTAAAAGACGGTATTGTAGCTGCTAATTTTTTGCCTATAGGTACTCATATAAAAATTCCTGCTTTGTTTGGAGATAAAGTTTTTGTAGTTAAAGATAGGATGAATCCTAGGTATTATTATAGAGTTGATGTTTGGTTTCCTTCAAAAGAAGAGGCACTTCATTTTGGGATTCATTATAATGTAGAAATTGAAGTTGTAGATTAAATCAGTGTTCCTGTAACTCTTTCTACTTCATCAATAGTTGTAATTCTCTTCAAGGCTTTAATAAGCCCTGCTTGTTGTAAGTTAATAAAGCCATCTTTTATTGCTGCTTCCAAAATTATTTTTTCATTAACCTCTTCATAAATTAAATCTTGTAATCTTTGAGTAACTTTTAAAAGCTCAAATATTGCTACTCTACCTTTATATCCTGTATAAAAACATTTTTCGCATCCTTTTGATCTTACTAATCTAATTTCTTTAAGATTTAACTGTTGTTTTACATTTTCAGGAATAGTTTCAAGTTTTTTGATTATTAATTCTTTAAAATTCTCATCAGGAATGTATTCTTCTTTGCAATATTCGCATACACGTCTTAAAAGCCTTTGAGCAATTACAAGTCTTAAAGCTGGTGGAATTAAGGTTTTATCAACACCTAAATCAACTAGTCTAGGAATTGCCCCTAAAGAATCATTTGTATGAAGCGTTGAAAGCACAAGGTGGCCTGTTAAAGAAGCATGAATAGCAATCTCCGCAGTTTCTTTATCTCTAATTTCTCCTACTAATATTACATCTGGGTCTTGTCTCAATATAGATCTTAAACCTGTAGCAAAGGTATAGTTTTCAGCTGGATTTACTTGTGTTTGAGTTATACCTTCTAATTTATATTCAATAGGATCTTCAATGGTGATTATTTTTATTTCTGGTCTTTTAATTTTATTCAAAACTGCATATAGTGTAGTTGTTTTACCTGATCCTGTAGGCCCTGTATTTAAAATTAAACCATTTGGCTGATGTATATAATAATTTATAACTTCTAAATCATACTCTTCTAAACCTAATTTTTCTAAAGGAATCATAATTTTTTCTGCATCTAAAATTCTCATTACAATAGTTTCATCATATGAACTTGGAATTGTGCTTACTCTTATTTCAATATTTTTCTTACCAAAACTTATAGAGAATCTGCCATCTTGAGGTTTTTCAGTAATATTTAAAAATAATCCAGCAAAAAGTTTAATTCTATTTTTAAGCAAACTGTAGATGGCTCTATTAAAAGAAGCTACTTCATATAAAATTCCATCAATTCTAAGCTTAACAGTAATATTTTTTTCTGTAGGTTCTAAATGAACATCTGAGGCTTCAAATTTTAAAGCTCCAGCCATTATATAATCTAAAATTTCTAAAGGATTCTCTTTTTCTAATTCAACTAAATATTTTTTAAGATCTTCTTTGGTAGTAAGTTCATTTATTATTTTATTTATTTTTCCCTCATCTAAAACTAAAATTTCTGTGTATTTTACTTTTCTTGGTTTAATAAATCTATATTCTTGCCAGGCTTTTTCTAAGCTACTATAAGAAACTATGCCAACTTCTATTTCGTATCCTTGATTTTTAAGATTATTTATATATTCTTTAAGTTCTGGCTTTAAAGGATTAAGCGCTCCAATAATTAATTTTTTCCCAGTCTTTTCTATACCTACAATTTTTAAATTTTTTGCAGTTTGTTCAGGAATTATAGCCAAAGCTTCTGGATCTACTGGATGAATTTTTAGGTTAAAATATTTTAATTGGAGCATGTCAGCTAATTTTTTAGCAAGATTTTCTTCTTCTCTTTCTTTAGTTTTTTCTAAGAGTTCTTCTATTTCTTTTTCATCCATTAAAAATATTATAAAAAGAAATGAGAAGAAAATATAGGTTTTTAATATTTATTGAAACAATATTTGTAGTATTATTAACTTTTTTCTTTATAGGGTTGGCTGTAGTTTTTATATTAATAAGTATTTATGTAAGTAATTTACCTTCCATTGAAATAGTTACAGAAAATATAAAAGGAGGAAGTACTCAAATTTATGACAGAAAAGGAGAAGTTTTACTTTATGAAATAGGATTAAGACAATATCCTGTTAGTTATGAAGAAATTCCTAAAACAGTAATTTATTCAACTTTAGCTGCTGAAGATGATTCATTTTTCGAACATAAAGGAATAAGTATTAAAGGTATTTTAAGATCAATAATATTAAACATAAAAACAGGTTCTTTAACTTATGGTGGTTCTACTATTACTCAGCAACTTGCAAGAAATTTATTTTTAACACAAGAAAAATCTATCATTAGAAAAATAAAAGAAATAATATTAGCTTTAGAAATTGAGCGGAAATTTACTAAAGAGCAAATTTTAACTATGTATTTGAATTCAATTAATTATGGTGCTGGAAATATTGGAATAAAAGCTGCTGCTGATTTTTATTTTAATAAAAATTTAAAAGATTTAAATTGGTCTGAAGCTGCTATTTTAGCTTCTATTCCTAAGTCTCCCAGGTACTATTCTCCTATTTATGAAGAAAATTTACCGCGATTAAAAGAAAGAAGGGATTTTATTTTAAAAAGATTATATGAATTGGGTTGGATAAACTATAGCGATTATTTAAGTGCGATTAACGAACCCATAAAAATAAGCCAAAAAAAATATTATAAAATTGCTGCTCCGCATTTTGTAATAGAGGTTAAAAAAATATTAGAAAAAATGTTTCCTGATACTAATTTAGAAACAGCTGGCCTTAAAGTAATTACAACCTTAAATTATGATTATCAAAAAATCGCAGAAGAAGTGGTAAAAGAGGGAGCTTTAAAAAATGAAAAAAATGCTGGAGCAAGAAATGCAAGTTTATTGATGATGGATGCTAAAACAGGTGAAATATTAGTTATGGTAGGATCTAGAGATTTTTTTGATGAATCTATTCAAGGACAAGTAAATATGACAACAGCTTTAAGACAACCTGGATCTACTTTTAAACCTATATCTTATGTCACACTTTTTCAATTAGGTTATCCTATTGAAACAGTAGTTTTTGATGTTCCAACAAACTTTGGAACCCCTGATAATCCTTATATGCCTAAGAATTTTGATCATAAATTTAGAGGTCCTGTTAATTTAAGAATTGCTTTAGCCCAGTCTATAAATGTACCTGCAGTAAAAGTTTTTTATTTAGCAGGACCTGAAAGAGTAATTGAAAATGCAAGAAAATTTGGTTTAACTACTATTAAAGATTATAAAAATTATGGTTTATCTTTAGGATTAGGTACTGCTGAGGTTAGAATGATAGATTTATTAAGGGCTTATTCTGTTTTTGCAAATGATGGAGAAGTAGTTTCGCAAAGTTTAATATTAAAAATTTATAATTCTAAAGGAGAAATAATCTATGAATATAAACCATTAAAAGAAAGAGTAATAGATTCTCAACCTGTAAGAATGGTAAATGATATTTTGAAAGATTATGAAGCAAGAAGAGGGCTTTTTGTAAGAAGTTTACCATTAACTAAAATAGATGACTATGAAATTGCAATTAAAACAGGGACAAGCCAATTTTACAGAGATGCTTGGACCATAGGTTATACCCCGGAATTTATAGTGGGTGTGTGGGCTGGAAATACTGATGGTAAACCGGTCAAAGAAGGATTAAGTACTGTAGCTGCTTTACCAATATGGTATAATTTTGTCTCTAAGATTATAAAAGATTTTCCAAAAACAAAGTTTCTTCCACCTTTACCAGTTAAAGTAAACAAGATACTTTTAAATGGAGAGTGGATTAGTCCTTATGGAATTCATAGTGAATTATATTTCATAGACAGAAATAATCCGTTGGGTCCTATGCCTGTAAATCCATATAATGACCCACAATTTTATAATTGGGAGAGTGCTGTTCAAAGTTGGTTTAATAGTTTAGGATTTCAATTTTATAATTTACGAAAAATTTTTTAATTTCTAATTCAATTTCTTTTAAGACTTCGTAATTTAGTCCTTTTTTATTTGTTTTTAAATAAATTTTTTTATTTTTATTATCGATTTTAATTTCTCCTTTTAAATCAGGGTAAATATTTTTTATTTTTGAAGCTAAGCTTAAAAGTTTTGTTTTTCTTATGTTTATTTTATCCATTAAATAGGCATTAATATATAAATAAAATCTTCTTCTAATGGAGATTTTATTAGTGTCGGTTTTATTCCATAATCTGAAGGAATATTAATCCCCATAAATATTTTTTCACTATCTACATTTTTTATGCCTTCTATTAGAAAATCTATATTATAAGAAATTTCGAATTCTTCTTCTTGATCTGTGGATTCTAAGTTTATATTTACTTTGTTTATATTTTCTCCTAATATTTCATTTTTTGTAATCAACTCCATCATTTCATTTTTTGGATTTATTTTGACCTTTATTTCTTTTGTTTGATCAACATAAACTTTATTTAACTTTAATGCTTTTAATACTTCATCTCTATTTATGTAGAATATAATGTTAAAATCTTGTGGAATTACTTGTTGATAATCTGGGTAATCTATAGATAATGTTTTTGTGAGCAAAACTTGGTCTCCTAAATCAAAAGTAACTTGAGAGGGTTCTATATAAATTCTTAATTTTAGTGGTTTTTTCTTGATTTTTAGATACTCTGATATTATTGTTTCAGGTATTAATAATTTTTCCTCTTTTTCTATGTTTGTAATTACTAAATCTTTTTTAAATTTAATCTCGGAAAGCCTTATAGTATCTGTTGTAACTAACCTTATTAAGTTTTCTGTTATCCACATATAAACCCCTGCAAATTCAGGTTTTATTACTTCTGCTGTTTTTATATTTCCGTAAATTTTTTCTAAATAATTTTCAAATAGTTTATTATCTATTTCTAAATATTTTTCTTCAGAGTATTTTGGAATTAATGGATACTCCTCCTCAGATATACCAGGTAATGTAGAAAATGTTCTCTCTCCTCTTAAAATTAAAGTATTTTCTTTATTTTCTATATTAATTACATCTTCATAAAAATTTTGTAAAACTTCGTAAAATTGCTTAGCAGGTATCAAAAATTCTCCTTCTTCTTCAACTTTCGCTAATAAAGTAGCCTTATAAGAAATTTCTAAATCTGTAGAAAATATAGTTAATTTATCATCTTTTGCTTCTAACTTGAAAAAATTCAAAATACTAAGATCAGTTTTTTTAGGGCAAATTCTATTAACAACTGTGATTTTATCTATTAGTGTATTTTTTAAAATAGATATTTTCATAATAAACAAAGTTGTTAATTAGTGGATAAATCTTTATTTTAATTAATTTTAATTAATTTTTTAATTCGACCTTTATGTAAATTTTATGTTGATAATTTAAGTATTCAAAATTTTATCTTTTAAAATTTCAATCTCTTGATAAAGTTCAAAATTTTGCTGAATTTCTTTTTCAATTTTTTCGTATGAATAAAGAACTGTTGTATGATCTCTATTATTTAACAATTCTCCAATAGTATTATAAGATAATTTAGCTATTTCTCTTAAAAGATACATTAAAATTTGTCTTGGTTTTATAATTTCTTTTCTTCTTATTTTTTTTAATAAATCTTCCTCTTTTAAATTATAAAATTCAGCTACAATCTTAATTATTTTTTTAGGGGAAACCTTCTTAAAACTTTGTTTTAAGTAATCCCTTAATAACTCTTCTACTTTTTCTTTGTTTAAATTAGTTACATTTTTTACTCTAAATGCTACATAATTTAAAGCACCCTCTAATTCTCTTATGTTTTTTGTGATTTTTTCTGCAATAATTTCTAAGGCAAAATCTGGTAAAAAGTAATTTTTCTCTTGATTTTTTAATCTTAATATAGCTAATCTAGTTTCAAAATCTGGGGGTGTAATATCCACAACTAATCCACCTTCAAATCTTGATTGTAACCTTTCTTCAATATCAGGGATCATTCTAGGTGCTCTATCAGATGAAAAGACTATTTGTTTGCTAGAATTATATAATTCATTAAATGTATGGAAAAGTTCTTCTTGGGATTTATTTTTACCAGATAGAAAATGAACATCATCTAAAATTAATACATCTATTTCTCTAAATTTTTGTCTAAATTCATCGATTGTCTGGTTTTTCAAAGCATTAATAAGTTCATTTGTAAATTGCTCTGTAGTAGCATAACGCACTTTTTTAGTGTTGTTATATTTCCTCAAAACTTCATTCCCTATAGCTTGTAAAAGATGAGTTTTGCCTAAACCTACACCGCCATATATGAATAAAGGGTTAAACTTAGTGCCTAAATTAGATACTACTCCTTGCGCTGCTGCAAAAGCGAGTTCATTATTGCTTCCTACGACAAAATTTTCAAATCTATATCTAGGATTAAGATTTGTTGAAGGATGAACTTCAAAAATTGTTATTTTTTGTTGAAAAGAATATTTAGAAATCCTTTTTGTTCGTGTTTTTATTTGGGTATTTAGGATGTATTCAATATTTTTAATTTCGTGTATAAACTCTTTAACTGTTTTAAGTAATATTAAATGGAATTTTGATTCAAGCCAATCCTTAACTAGTTTATTAGGGACTTCTATTTTTAAAACTCCGTTATAAATTTGTATAGGAGTAACGTTATTAAACCATGTTTTCAAGGTAGGTTTAGGAATTTTCTTTTCTAATTCTTCTAATACCTTTTGCCAAATTGTTTGTAAGTCTTTATTTTCCATTTCCATTATTTAAATATTATATTATAATTAAATGAAATGCCAACAATAAGAAAGAAAAAAAGAAAAGTAGGTTTTTTAGCAAGGTCTAGATATAGAGGAGGCAGGAAAATATTGTTACGAAGAAGGAGGAAAGGTAGAAAAAGGCTAACAAATTGATGCTTTCGAAGAAGTATAGATTTAAGAATTTTGATTTTGGAAAATTTCAAAAATCATTTAAAATTTCAGATGACATATTTATTTTGATGAAAATTGATCCAGAAAATAATACAAAAAAATTTTCTGTTGTTGTAGACAAGAAAAATATTAAAAAGGCAGTTATAAGAAATAAAATAAAGAGAAAAATTTATGAAATAATTAGATTAAATTTGGATAAAATTCCTATAGGGTATTATTTGATTAAAGTTAGAGAAGATATTTCAAAAGAAAAATTTAAAGATCTAGAAAATAAATTAATAAATTTATTCAAAAATGTTCCAAGCAATTTTTGTAGAGCCGTTAACTAATATATTAAGGTTTTTAAATTTGTATTTTAATGATTTAGGTTTGGCCATTATAGTATTTAGTATATTTTTGAAGATTTTAATATCCCCCTTATCATTTTTACAGTTTAAAGAAGAACTTAAATTAAAAAAAATAAACGAAAAAATAAATAAATTAGCAAAAAAAGAGAAAGACATATTAAAAAAAGCTGAAATAATTTCAAAAATTTATGAAGAAGAAAAGTTTAACCCTATATATAATATGTTGGTTCAATTTTCTACTTTACCATTTTATTTAGCTACTATATTTGTAATTCAAAACTCCTTAAAAACAACTATGACACCATTTTTTTTAAATTTAATAGATTTAACCAAACCAAGTGCTATTTTAAGTTTTATAGTTATAATTTTTCAAATATTTTTTGTTTTTACCCAACCTAAAGAAAGCAGAAAAATACTTTTGTTTATTTCAGGAATTTTAGCAGTAATAATATTCTTTTTTTCTTCAGCTTTTTTGCTTTATTTTTTAGTAATTATTGTTTTAAATTTATTAGAGAGAAAATTATTTAATTTGTACCACATAAAGTTTGGCATCGTTTCTATTGAAGAAGATAACTCCTATAGGAGTTGAAACAGGATTTATTATATCAAAATCTCCATCTAAATCATAATAATCTAACCTCAAATTTTTAGGATCAAAAATAATTAATTTATCTGAAAATGTTTTTTTATAATAATACCAATCATCTATTTTAGAAAAACCTTGATCTTTTGGAACACCGCAAATTAATATTTCTTTAAATGAACATTTTTCTTTTAGAGTCCCAAAGTTAAATTCAATAATTTTATTCCCATTTTTATCAATAATAAAACTTTTCCAGGTATTTTCAATATAACTTACAAAGATCAAGTCTTTTTTATTGGTTAAAGCATTTAATAACATTTTAGGTTCTAATAATTGAATCTTTTCTTTTGTATCTTTTATTAAAAACAATGGGGAATTATAAACCTTTCTAGGATTTTCATAAAAGATAATATTTTGGTCTAAATAATCGAAAACAGGATTGAAAATATAAAGATTTACTACTTTTTTAAGATCACCAACATATTTAGCTAAATAATTTACCTCTCCAGAGCTAATGAATAAATAAAGGTCATCATTCAACCAAAAAGCTGTTTTAGTGTTGATAGGTAATTTTATTAATTTATCTTTAATAGTATCAAGCAACCAAAAATTATTATCTTTAAATAAAACTAATAAATTACTTTTAGAAAAACTTAAATCTTTAATACTATCTTTTTTGAAAATTTCTTTATAAGTTTTATCCTCTATATTATAAGCTTTAATTACCTTATTATCAGGATCATATCCATAAATATAAGGATAATCAATTTTGGGATAAAGCAGGATAGTATCAATTAATAAAGTAGGCGATTTAATGTTAGCTTTTGTATCGACTTTTGAGGTGGTAGGAACTTCTATTGTTTCGGTTGTTTCTTTTGTTGATGTTTCTTCAGACGGAAATTCTGTTGGTGCACTAGGTTTTTCTTCTCTTTTTAACTCCTCTACCTGTGGTTTTTTAGGGAATAATTCTTTATATAATAAAATCCCAAATCCTACAAGGATAATCAATCCTATAAGTAAAAATAAAATTTTTAAAAATTTGTTCATTTTTTAAATTTTAAATAAATAATTATCCCAAAAATCAAAAAAACTAAAAAAACTATCGCGGTTATTAATGAAATATAAGAAAAACTTTTTTCAGGCAAAATTGGAGTCTGAGTGACTATTTGTAGTTCTTTGATTTCCTTTTGCGGCTTTATTTTCTCTTCAATTTTTTTATAAGGAACAGTAAATCCTTTTTCAAAAACAGTTAAAGGATAATTCGGATTATTTGCTGAAGAACAATCTAAAGGACATAAATTTTCTTCTCCAGCTTCACAAATATTGTTTTCATTACATATTTCTAGATTCTTTAAGGAACTTATAGTTCTATTTTCAACTAAAAGTTTAATTTCACCTATATTCAAATAATTAGGAACTACTATAGCTTCATAATATTTATTTCCAGAAAGATTAAAATTAAATGCTTCTAATAAACTGCCTTTTGTTGAATAAATTTCTAATCTATATTTTCCTTGTGGGCTTCTATAGATAGTTTCTTCGTTTGTGTTAGTAGCATAATCAGTTTTATTTAAAAATACAGTATTTCCTTCTTTGGTTAAAAAAATTATTAAATAAGGATAATTTAAGGTTTCGGAAAAAGTAACATCTCCATCCTCTATGTCTTCTGGTAAGATAGCTAAAATTTCATTACTACTCATTAAAAATTAAAAAGATTGAATACGACCAACCTTACAAACTTTTACATATGTAGTTTTTGCTGTCTGCGCTGCATTTAATGCGTTTTTTCCTATTCCTGCAAATAAATCTAACCAAGCATCTGCACCTTCGCTTTCACCTCCACCAGTATCTGTTACTATCAAATTTGTTTCTTTTAATCTGCAATTTGGATTACCTTCACATTCTAATACTCTAATTACATCACCTTTTTGAAAAACTCCTTGTGATCTATTATGAGCTACTGTTCTTAAAGGAATCAGCGGACCATAAGCACCCCTTAAACTTATAAAACTGCTTTTTGCTTTAATATTCGATTCTAAGTTGTCTGGAGTTGGTAATTCATTTTTAACAGATTCTTTTTGACTGGAACCTTGTGTAAGAATAGGACTACAGTTTTTCGTTCTACCTTCAACATATTTTATCCAAGACCACCGCCAGCCAGATTTACATTTTACTAATGGTTTATCTCCTCGATATCTTCTTAATATATCTTCAGCAGTAGTGTAGTTAATACCTGAAATTTTATTGTTATTTATTAATACTATCCCTTTTCCTTGCAAAGTAACATCACTTAAAAATTCATGTTTAGTTTTTGCTTCATTAATAATAGGTATATAATAGGCTGTCATCCTAACCCTATAAGTAGTTCCTATACAAGTTTTAAAAGCATCTATCTGGGGTAAGTTTTGGATAGTTGGGACCTCAAAAGTATAATTTACTCCATTAATGTTATAAGATGTTGTTGTGTTTACTACTACTAAAGGTACCTCCAAATTTGTTATTTGAAACATAATTAATCTTGCAGAAAAGATATAAGGATTGATCCAATAAAGAATGACACCAGTAATAAAGATGATTCCTAAACCAATTATAGCATTTTTCATTCTATTTTTGCCTTGCATTTTTACATCAGGAATTGTTGATAAAAGATTTTCAAAAGCACCAAACAAAAACATAAAAAATGCAACAACTACAGCTACAGCCACTAAAAGATTATAAATTCCTTGCAAGCATGCCTGGAGATTCGAAGTTGTTCCACAATATTGAAATATGAATTCTGTAATGTACATTATTGCTTAAAGATAATTTTATCTACAGCGAATTCATTTGAATCTAAATTTTTTACATATAATGTTATTTCAGTTTCTTCGTAAATATCAGAAGGATCAATCATTACACTAGAGTAAAGTTTGTTGCCAACTTTCCAAGTATAAGACAAATTATCAGAAGAAAAATTAAATGTTAAAGGGAAAAGAAGTTCGCCAGAATTATAATTTTTAAATGGCAAAATTATGTTTAAATCTTTTAAAAATCTTACAATACTTACAACTGGTTTAGATTTTAAATTAAAACTAAAAGAATATTCTTTAAAAAAACTATTATCATTAGGATAAATTTTTACTTTTCCTGAAAAATTAGGATTTTTAGGAGTAAAGGAAAGGGCAGGTTTATAAGTTTTAAATTCTTCAAAAGTATCAAGATAATTAATTGTCCATTCATAATTTAAATTTTCTAAGCTATATTTTTTATTATTTTCATAAATATAGCCTTCAATCCCTACAAAATAAACACCCCCTTTTCTTTCAAAAGAAAAATATATTGAATCTTTTTCTGCAAAAGCAAAATTAAAAAATAAAATTAATGTTAGAAAAATAAAAACTTTCCTCTTCATATTTAAATTATAAAATATTATTCTTCCTCTTCTTTTTCTCCTTTTATTCTTTTCCTAATTTTCATTAATCTCACTATTCTCCACCTTGAGATAGATCTAGAAATAGTTTTAATTGGTAATATACCCGCTGTTTGAAGTATAGGAAAAAGTGTCACAATTATATCAAAACATACAAAAAAAATATATATCAAACCTTCAATTCTTCCTATAACATTATTTCTGATATAATGCCATATTAAAATAATAAAAATTACACCACCAGGTACCGCAAAGATCAAAGTAATATAAGGTATAATAAATAAAGCATAACCTGTAGCAGTTGATATTAAATTAAGTATCGCTTCTAAAATATCTGCAGTAATTAAAAAAAATCCTGAAATCCACCATAATATTGTAATTCCTAAGCTATCTTCTGCTTCTTCAAATTCTCCCCTTTCTCTTTTTTTTAATTCTTTTTCATATACTTCCGCAATTCTTTTTTGAGCATATTTTAATAATTTTTCTGTTTTTATTCTCATTCTCTAACTTTAGCTGCTTCTTTTATTGCAGATAATTGTTCTAAGCTTGATTTTATTATTTGATCTTCAGCATAAGAAGCTAAAACATATAAAGGAATTCTTTTAAGGCCAGCAATTAAAATCCCCCTTCCTCTTTCTGCCTGAACTAAAAATCTTTTTTCTCCTTCAGATAGTGCAAAAACTTGTCCAACTAAATCTATAGTTGCAGGAGATTGTTTCATTAAAAATACTAAAGCAGAGTTTGTTATAATAGGCTTTCCATAAGGAGAATTCAAAAAATCTTCAGCATCTTGTGTAATAGTTGTAATTCCTAAAAGATACTTTCTGCCTCTTTTTATTGCATTAAGCAAGAAATTCGCTCCAGACTCATTTTTCATAATCCACCAAGCCTCATCAATAATTACAATTCTTCTTTTTCTTATTCTTCTTACTTTATTCATTAAATCATTTAAAACCATATACATTCCAATTGGCCTTAATTCTTCAACTAAATCTCTAAATCCAAAAACAACAATTCTTTTATTAATATCTACATTTGTTGGTTGATTAATAAATCCGCTAAAATTACCTTGAGTAAACGGATACAATTTTTCGGCAATTTCTTTACCCCCTTCAATGCTTAATAAAACTTTTTCAAAATCATTTAAAGTAGGGAAGACCTCTATTTTAGAAAAATCTGAATTTGGCAAAATATTAAAAGAAGCATAAGTTTGATGAATAGCTCTATCTACAATTGTTAGTTCTTCAGCATTGAATTTTTCTCCTATTATTACTTCTAAAAGTCCTATAATATCACTAACTTTTTCTTTATATACGTCTTCAGGGTTTTCTCCTTCTAAAACAGGTGGTAAGTCAAAAGGATTTATATGATATTCTGATCTTAAAGAAATTGGGATGAAAGAACCTCCATAGATTTCAGCTATAGATTGATATTCATTTTCTGGATCAAGAATAATAACATCTTGACCAAGCATTAAATTTCTCATTACTTCTATTTTTGTAGTATAACTTTTTCCTGCTCCTGATCTAGCAATTATTACCATATGGGCATTTTCAAAAGCAAATCTATCCAAAAGAACCAAAGAATTATCTTGTAAATTGATTCCTATTAAAACTCCCTTATCCATAGAAAGTTCTGATGAAATAAAAGGAAAGAAAGAGCTTGCAGCAGAAGAATTCATAGAGTAGTTAACATTTAGATAATCTTTACAAAGAGGTAAATTGGACAAAAAGGCATTTTCTTGCTCCAAAATTACAGGTTTAGCAATTATTAAGCTGCTTTCTAAAAGTTTTATAATTTTATGCTCTCTCACTAATAAATCTTCTTTATTTTCTCCAAAAATAGTTAAATATAAACCTATATTTAAAATTTTTTCAGTTCCTTGGATAATAGCCTCTTTTAGTTCTTCTATGTCTTTGTAAGCAGTTTCTAATCTTGGATCTCTTGGTAATCCCTTTTCTTCAATTTCCCTTAATTGACTTTCTATCCTTAAAGATTGCTTATTTAATTGTTTTAAAAATATTTCTGGATCTCTTGGAATAAAAAATATTGAAAGATTAAAAGGTTCAGGTAAAGACAAAATATTTTCCAACCATCCAGCAAATAAAAATCTTGGATAAGTTATAACTATTATGTTTTTACCATATATTTCACCTATTTGAAAATCAGAAATATTAAAAATAGCAGCAGGAGGAGCAATAATGTTTTTTATTTGTTCAAATCCCCGCTTCTCTTCAATAACTGGAACTGCAACTTTGCTATCTTGTTTTTTAAAAAATGGAATTTGAATCTTCATTCTTCTATCATCTGCATTAATTCTTCAAATAATTTTATTGGTGCCATTCCCCATCTAGGATTTGGATTATAAAGTTCATAAAAAAGTTGAATAAGCTCTGGTGTTTTCAATCTTATAGGTTGCAACCCTAAAGCTGATAATTTTTCAGTGATATAAATTACTCTTGTTTCTAATTGCTCTAATTGTTGATAAAATTCCTCTTCTTTTTTATATTCTCTCTTAAATAATCCTCCAATTTTAATTACCTCTGTTTCATAAGGTATAACAATATAAAATAGTTTTTTCATAATTTTGTGAGTTTCTACATAATCTTGGATAAATTTAATATATTCTTCAAGTTGTATTTTGATTAAAGGTTCAGTTTCCTGTTCTAATCTTTCTTTTAAATAATTTATATAACCTTCTATGTAGGCTAATCTTGAAACAACAAAAATTTGAATACTAAAATCCAAACCATCTAATAATTCTTTAAATAAACCTACAACAGCCTCTTTTTCTTGTTCAGAAAGCAGAGAAAAATTAATGCCAGGAACAGCTAAAATTGCCCTTAATCCTCCATCTTCAGTTATTACAACATCATCCCTAATATCCTTTATTTTTATTAAATTGGATGTACTTTTTACCATCTTCTTTTAGGAAACTTTGGAATAGGAAAATTAATATAAGGATCATATGGATTATAACCGTGTTTATGTGCATTATTTATATATTCAGAAAGTGGATTTTCAAAGACTATCTCTTCTTCGGTCTTTTTAGGTTCCTTAATTTTTTCAATTTTCTTTTCTGGAATCTCTTCTTCTAATAATTCTACATATTTTTCAATTGTAGGAACATTCACATATTTAGTTACAATTTTAACCTCTTCTCTCCAAAGATACTTTTTTGAGGAAAATAATACTTGAATTAAATTTGGTAAATATCCTAAAACAGGCTTATTGTTTATTTTCCCCCAACCTAATAAAGCTGCTAAGATAAACGATAAAATAGTCACTAATAATGCAAATATTGTAGGTAATAATTTAAAAGCTCCATATGAAATTAAAAATGCAAAGAAAATCAAAAATAGTTGAGCATAAGTAAAAGAAACAACTCCAAGATATAATTTATCTTCAATATTTATATATTGTGGGACGCTAAACCTCATTAAAATAATTATAAATTAGATAAGTCTATAACACCTTCTTCTTTTTGCTTTTTATCTTCATGTTTTTTAATAATAACAACACTAGCTGAACCAGTTTCTTTAGGCTTAGGTGGCTTCCATGAAATTGTTTGATTTATGTCTATAACTTTTTTAGGAATTTCTGTTTTAATAGGCTGAACCCTAGAAAGATCTATAGCAGATTCCTTTTTTTCTTCTAATTTTTTAATTTCTTCTGTTTTTGGAGGAATAACCTTTTGCAAATTTAATACTTTTGTAGGACTAGGCCTCTCTTTAATTTTTTGAATAATATCAGCTATTTCTTTTGGCGCAGTTTTTATGACTTTTTCTTCTTTTTCTTCCCTTTTTTGACTTATTTGCCAAACAGAATTTACTAAAGGTAAAAATTTATTTTTTATATGGAAAGCTAAGCTACCAGCATCAGCATCATTTAACCCCAATCTTTCTTTTATTATTTCTTTTAAGTCAGCATTTTCATCAATTAATCTTACTGCTATATCTTGTAAAAGATAGGTAAATTCTATTTCTTTTTCTTCTTTCAATTCAAACTTTTTTATATATTCATCTAAAAATGAATAAAAATCATCAGAATATAAAAATGATCTAACTTCTAAGGGAGCAGATGTATATGCGTCTAAAAAGGTAGTCATTATTTAATTATAAACTAAACAATGCTAAATTTTTTAAGTTCTTAACTTTCTTCTTTTTTACCTAACTCACTTATTAAACGTCCCTCTATCTCTTCAAGTTCTCTTCTGGTTACCCCCCTTTCTTCCCTTCCTGTAGGTGGGGGCGTCTTTAATGCTCCAAGAAGTTTAGACAGGAGCATAGATAAGCTTTGTTGTTGGTCTTGTGAAAGAGATGAAATTTGAGCAATTGGAGTAGGTGGGGGAGTTTGTGGAGTTATTCCTAAGCTTCTTAAAAATTCATCAATATTATTTGCCCAATTATCAAGTTGATCTAATTTATCTTCGATAACAGATCTAATTTCATCCTCTTTTTTATTTAAAATACGAGCGATATCTCTAATTCTATAGTGTATAGGATCTTTAGGATCTTTTAAAACGAGCTGTTTAAAGTCTGCATCGGTAAAAGATGATTTATAACTTAAAATTTCATTTAAGTTTTTTCTTAGTTCTTCTTGTTGTTCTGTACTTAAAATATGTTGTGGAGCTGTAAGTAATTGTCGGTTAATCTGACTTATACGATTGTTTATAGCCTCTATTAATTTTTCTGGATTTTGTAACAATTCATCTAATTTTCCTTCTTTATAACTTTCTTCTAAAACTTCCCGGATAACATCTTCTAGTTCTGATCGCTTTAGCGTTTCAGCTATTTCTTTTGCTCCGCCTCCGGTTCTTCTATCACCTATTACTGCTCTATAAGCCGGAGTAGTTCTTATTGTTCCTAAATTAGCTTCTATAAAACCACTCTGACCTTGTTGAGCTAACCATCTTATATTTTCTGGTGTCCAGAAATTTCTTTTATTAGGCACATAGGTATACATATTAGTAAATAAAAGTGGATGTCGGCGAGCTTCTATTCCGGCTTTAGTTAACACTGAACTTAAATCACCTAAATTAGCTGTTCTCCAATCTAATTTACCTGCTATCTGATTTAATGCTCTAACTTTTTCCTCCTCTTCTGTAGCTGTTACAAGTCTAGTTAAATTACAATCAAATGTTCTTCCACAAAGATTCTTTAAGACTCCAGTTTTAGCAGCTTTTTGTAAATCTATATTACCAGCTATTTTAATAAGTTCATCGGCACTTTTATCTCTTTCTGCTAATTTTGCTATTTCTTTTTGTAATGCTGCTGGGTATCTTTGGATTATTTGTGCAATTTCTTCTGGAGTTTTATCTTTAATTTGTTCCCAAATTGCCTTAGCTTGGGCTTCTATATCCTTCTTTACAGGTTTTCTTAAACCTTCACCTAAATCTTTAACTCTTGCACCTAAACTTCTAAAAACACCAAATCTAGACATAGCTAATGTATCTCCTAATTTTTCTAAGCCTGATCCTAATTTATCTAAAGCAGGTTTACCTGCAACTTCTTTACCAGCCCATAATAAAGCTCCTCCTATAACAGAACCCCATAGCCATTTTCCAAATCTATAACCATAATCTGCTGCTCTACCACCCCAAGTTAAAGCTACAACTACAACAAAACAGAAATATAAAGCTATAAAAATTGATCTAATAACAATGGCTATTATTAAGGCAGCATCACCTGTTAAAGTACCAAATGGCCTTGTTGTAACAGGGTTTAAGAAAAGTTCTTGTATTTTTACCTCATTAAAACTCCCTTGTGTTGCTATTAAAGCTATTCCTATCAAAATTAAAGGAATCAAAATTAAAATATTAACGTTCCAAGTAAAAAACATTTTCCACCATTCATCCCACTTGCTTTTGTACCAAGGAGTAGTGTAAGCAACACAAGCTAAAGGTAATACTCCTACCAAAAAAGATAATATTAAAAATCTACCTATGGCTATACCAGCAAACATAAACATTATTATTGAGTAAATAGCATTTAAGAAAATACCGAGTAGACGCCCTGAAATATTAATAGCTACTTGTACATTATGAACCGATCCAGCACCTGCACCTTGTTCTTGAACTTGTTGAGCTATCCTTGGACTTAATTCATTAACTATTTTATTAGCTACCTCTGTTGGAGGAACTATTGATAAAGCTGCATATAATAAACTACCAAATTGTGAGTCCTTTTCTCCGCCTAAATTTGCTGACTGAAGTATTCCTATCTGTAAATACCAAATTGCCATAAAAATTTCTTTAGCTAATACAAAAGTGAAATTAATTAAAAATGCTATTAATAAAAGACCTAAAAGCAATCTTCTTGCTGCATCTTCTCTATTTAATATCCACTCAAATCCTGCAATTAAAGCTAAAAATACTATCACAACATAGGCTATATTTTTAAAAAATTCCCATAAAATAGAAGCAGCTCCATAGTCTGCAAAAGGATTTAAAGATATAAAAACATTAATAAGTGTAGCGGCTAATTGAGATAAGGTCCTAAAGAAGAAATCAGTTATAGGTAAAACAATATAAGCAATAAGGTTCAGTATATCAAGCGCAAAAGCAACTAGGCCTCCTCGAAACCAATACCATAAAATTCCACCAGCTGCTACTCCAGCTAAAAGTAAAGGAACCCAACCTATACCTTTATTTTTAAAATGCCCCTTCCTCATTTTATGTAAATTTTCTTTGGTTTAAATATGTTAAATACATTAAATATGCTGGCAATTAAATTTTTTGTAATATCAAAAGCTCTTCTAATTAAACTAAATTTAGTTTCTTTTTGTATTTTGTAAGATTCTCCTTCAGGCAAAGAAGGTGCAGGTTCTTGCGATGCTGATTTTAATTCCTCTTCTATATCTTTTATCAATTGATTATATTCTTGGCACAAATTATAATTTTCATCCATTATATCATTTATTTGACTAACATTGTTTTCTAGTTCATTGGAAATTTTATTAATTTCTTCTTCATTTAATTTTGATAAGTATATTCCCCAAATTCTGTTAGTTTCTTCTTCTAGCTGTTTATTTAAATCAATAAGTCTGCTTTTAAGTCTTGCAAGTTCACTCATTTCTATGCCTTGCTTTAATACTAGCTCATTTATTTTGATTAAGATGTTTTTATATGAAGAGGCTAAATCTTTTAAGTATTCTAGTGTTTCTCCTAACCTTAAGGCAATTGTTCTAGTTAATTTATTTGGCTCTGCAGAATATCTAAAATTAAATTCATATAAATATGTTCCAGCCCGAGTTTGATATTTTTTCGTATATTGAATAGTATAACTAGCATAAGTTTCAATTTTGTCAAAATATGGAATTAAATAATTCTCAATCTCATTTTGAATGGTATTTAGTTGTGTAGGATTAAAGTTTCCAGAAATTATGTTATTGATATGTGTATTAAGAGAGCCTAAGAAATAACCTTGATCAACTGTTGTTTGTGCTGATCCATATAAAGAATAGAGAATGATCAAAAGATCATGAGCAATTAAGTAAATAGAAGCATATCTATTGGTTGAAGCAGTAATTTCATCTTCGCCATCACCATGAATATCTACCTCGCTTTTTTCGTACCTATCTTCTACCCAATTATAAGAAATATTTAAATTAAATAAATGAGTTGGGTAAAATCTTTTGTAAAAACTTAATTTAGTTTCGTTCTTTAAATCTGGGTAGTTATCATTATAATAGAAACAGCGGCCACCTATAATCTTATCTTGTCTATTGGGTTGTGCTTCATCATAGTAGAATATATAATTGGAAGGGAAAGGAATGCAATTACTACTTCCGCTAATCAATTTTTTGACATCTGGATAATCGGCAAAGAAGGTCATTAATTTGTTGTTGTAACCTATATTATATAATTTCGACATTTCAAAACTAATTGCTTTTAATTTTTCTCCAACAGCTTTTTCTAATTCTTCAATTCTTTTTGAAGTAGAAGATATTTCATTTGTCAAAGCAGTAATTGTAGCACTATTTAAAATATTTTTGATATTATCTAATTCTTCCAAGGTGGAAGTAGGGAGAGTATTTTTAATATTGTTTAATGTTTCTAAGTTTCTATTAATTTGATTTTTTATTTCTTCAAGTTGAATTATTTTTTCTTCCGAGATCGTCAAATTTTGAGCTATTAAGTATTCATCTAATTTTTCAGAAAAAGCATTAATTGTATACGACATTTCATCTAAATTAGCCAAAAGATCTGTTAATTTTCTTAAAATTTTACTTGTTTTTTTAATAGCATCTGAAATTTCATTTTGTGCAATTTCTGCTGTTTTTACTAATTGAGATTCTAAAGTATCTTTACAGGATTGCGTTAAACCAGGAGTACCTAAATACTCTGTTTTTGAACAAATCTTTTCAATCCTTTCTTTAGAATAAGCATTTTTAATATCTGTTAAAATTTCATTTTTAGTTTTTCTGCTTTCTAAACTAGCAAAGCCTTTATCTATTATTTTGAATAGTTTAGTTGAAAGCCAAGATCTTATAAAGGCAACTAATGTATTTACAGCTCTTTCTTGGGACTTAAAGAATTCTAAAGGATATGTTAAAATTTGCTCTTTTAACTTTTCGTAATCAGAAGGAGAAGATATTGTAGGACCAGGTATTAAACATCTAGGATCTTCTCCGGTTATATCTTTTTGTTGAGAAATCAGTTGTTCAAGGTCTTTCAAGGCAGCATTTAATCTTTCGATTTTTTGTGTATCTTCTTTATCTCTAGCTTGATCTAATTGTCTCATAATCTCTTCTCTTTCTACTTCAGCCCATGTTTTTAGACATTCAGTTTTAGGTTTAAATGTAAATCCACCTGGTTGTTGAAATTGTATACCTAATCTTTCTTTTTCTTTTTCTAATTCAGCATTAATGATTGCAAGATCTCGCGAGATTAAATAAGAACAATTTCTAAGGTTAATTTCTGTGTTGATTTTTTCAATAAAGGGAAAGAAAATTTTCCCATAAAATTCAAAATCTTGTGAAGGATAAAATTGTGCTAAAAGACTCTTTGGATTTATTAAACTAAAAATATTAGCAAAAACATTACGTGGCT